>Ga0075276_10000014_pt1 | contig 52223 bp, 55 predicted proteins | sample SF_Rice_5C_80N_4_FD_69770 | JGI IMG/M metagenome (GOLD analysis project Ga0075276, IMG submission 69770) | Rice paddy soil microbial communities from Twitchell Island, California, USA - SF_Rice_5C_80N_405 | ecosystem: Environmental > Terrestrial > Soil > Paddy field/soil | place: USA: Twitchell... | reverse complement strand
CCCGGCCATGCGCTTGCGCCAAAGGCCACCGGCGCCTGCGGAGCCTTGTTGCATGCAGCGGACAGCACTACGAGCGCTGCAATCGCCAAACCCGTCCGAAATTTCTTTACCATGTTCCCGCTTTCGAAAAAAAGTAACCGCGACTCCCGGCTATGCCAGCGGCAAATCGCCGCTGCCCGTTCCGATACCGGCGACTTCCTGCGCCGCCCGCAGGTAATCGACCTGCTCATGCAACTGCACCATGGTGAGCGGATGGGGCTGCCCGCGCATGTGCGCCAGCCGCGCCCGGCTGGCAGCCGGCATGTCCCACTCGAGGCCGGCCAGCAGTTCGTCGGCCAGATCGGGGCGGTTGCACACCAGCGCCATGTCGCATCCGGCATTCAACGCCGCTTCCGCGCGCTGCACGATGCCGCCGGCAACGGTCGCGCCCTCCATGCTGAGGTCATCGCTGAAGATGCAGCCTTCGAAGCCCAGTTCGCCGCGCAAGACCTTCTTCAGCCATACCTCGGAGAACCCCGCCGGCTTGTCGTCCACCTTGGGATAGATGACGTGTGCCGGCATGATGGCCTGCATGCCCGAGTTGATCATGTGGCGAAAAGGCACCAGGTCCTGCAACTCGATGTCGGTATAGCCCCGCTCGTCCACCGGGATGTCGACGTGGGAATCGGCGCGCACGTAACCGTGGCCGGGGAAATGCTTGCCGACCGCGGCCATCCCCGCCTGGCGCAGTCCTACCATCAGGCTGTGCGCAAGCTCGCCGATTGCCTGCGGATCGGAATGAAAAGCGCGGTCGCCGATCACCGTGCTGGTGCCGTAGTCCATGTCCAGCACCGGGGTGAAGCTGAAATCCACGCCGTGCGCGCGCAGTTCCGCCGCCAGCACGTAGCCCGCCTGCTGCGCCAGATGCCGGGCGCGCTTCGGGTTATCGTCCCAGATCCTCCCCAGATCGCGCATAGGCGGAAGACGGCTAAAACCCTCGCGAAAACGCTGCACCCTGCCGCCCTCGTGATCCACCGCAATCAACAAGGGCGCGCTGCGCAAGGCATGAATGGCGCCGGTAAGTTCCGCCAGTTGCCGGGGTGACTCGTAGTTGCGTGCGAACAGGATGACGCCGCCGACCAGCGGGTGCGCAAGGCGCGCCTCGTCTTCCGCCGTCAGCGTCTTGCCCTGCACATCCAGCATTACCGGCCCCAAACTCATACACTCCCCTCAAGTCAATCGTGTTGCATGGATTATACGTGCATTGACCGGTTTTTCATTCTGTTGGAAGATGCATGCGCCTTTGGGCATCCATATTCACCCTATGCACAGACAGGAGTTTCACCATGAACTGCAGGCTACTGGCCCTATTGCTGCTTACTCTCACCCCTGCCCTCGCCCACGCCGGATTGCTCGACAACATCGAGCACAAAGCAGAAAAAAAGGTGGAAACCTCCGCCCGCGCCAGCGGCAACAAGAAGATCGCCGCCCAGGTGAACAAGCGCCTGCTCGCGGAATCGCGCAAAAACCAGTGTTCCTTCCAGAGCGGCACCGACAAGCTCGCCCCAGGCTGCGACACCAAGGCAAAACGGCTGGCCAACGTCATCATCGACGTAAAGAAATCCCTGCAAGCCAAAGGCTATAGCGGCTTCACCTTCGTCGTCACCGGCCATACCGATTCCTCCGGCAACGCCGCGGCGAACATGAAACTTTCCCAGCGCCGCGCGGAAGTGATGGTGCGGAAGCTGATCTCCAAGGGCGTTCACCCGCAGGACATCAAGGCCATCGGCATGGGTTCAAAGCATATGCTGGTGAAGCCGGACAACACCCCGGCGAAGCGCGCGAGGAACCGCCGCTACGAAGTCGAAGTCCGGTTCTGACCATTCCTGGAAAGCCACCGGCCAGCGGTGGCTTTTCCCCTGCAGCCTATTTTTCCAGAACGACAAAAGCCACCGCGTGATCGCGCTCATCGCTGATCGACAGGTGGTAACGGGTCACCCCCATGTTCGCGACGTAATTCGACAATGCCTCGTCGAATGACAGCAGCGGCTTGCCCAGCTCATCATGCCTCACCGTGATGCGGCGCAGCGTGACCTTGGCGCGCAAGCCGGTGCCCATGGCCTTGGCAAAAGCCTCCTTGGCGGCAAAGCGCTTCATCAAATAGCGCGCCGGGTCTGCGGTTTCCGCATATTCCCCCAATTCAGTCTCGCTCAGCAGGTGCTCGGCTGCGCGCTGGCCGTATTTTTCATACAACGACTGGATACGTGCGTAGGAGACGATGTCGGTGCCGATGCCGTAGATCATGCTGCGAGCAGCGCCTTCATGTTCTTCACGGCCTGCTCCAGGCCGATGAACAGCGCCTCGGCAATGACGGCGTGTCCGATGTTGAGTTCCGCAATGTGCGGAATCGCGGCGATGGGCTGGACGTTGTGGTAGTTCAGGCCGTGGCCGCCGTTCACCTGCAGGCCCAGCGCATGGCCGTGGGCCACGGCGCGGCGGATGCGCTCCAGTTCGTGCTCGCGTTCGGGCACGCTGTCGGCATCGGCATATTTTCCGGTGTGTATCTCCACCACGGGCGCACCGAGCTGCTTCGCGGCATCCAGTTGCCCCTCCTCGGGATCGATGAACAGGGAAACACGGATGCCGGCCTCGCTGCAGCGCCGGGTCGCTTCACGCACGGCGTCATAATGCCGCACCACGTCCAGCCCGCCCTCGGTGGTCAGCTCCTCCCTGCGCTCGGGCACCATGCAGATGTCGTGCGGCCGGATGCGCAGCGCGTTGTCTATCATCTCGCCGGTCACCGCGCATTCGAGGTTCATGCGCGTCTGCAGCATGCCGCGCAGGATGCGCACGTCCTCGTCCTGGATGTGGCGCCTGTCCTCGCGCAGGTGGATGGTGATGGCGTCTGCACCCGCCTCTTCGCAGATCAGGGCGGCGCGCACCAGGTTGGGATAGCGCGTGCCGCGCGCCTGGCGCAGCGTGGCGACGTGGTCTATGTTCAAACCGAGTTTTATCATTGCGATTCGGTGATGGTGTGTGTATGGGCAAATTATACATAGCGACGGTAGTCGCCGCGCAGCGGTTTTTCCGGCTATGCCGGCGGCCTCAGGGGTTGCAGGTCCTTGACCAGCTCCCGCGTATGCAGCACCCGCCCCCCCAGATAGTGATTGAGCAGGGTCCGCATCAACTGCTTGGCCTGCTGGGCGCTCACCGGGTCGCTGTAGTCATCCGCCGTCATATCCAGCAGCGTCTTGCCGGCCAGCGCCACACCTTCCGGCGCTTCTGGGGTGTCCCGCAACACGCCGCGCTCGATCACATAGCGATAGCGTCCGTCCGGCTCGACCGGCCTGCCGCCTCCGGCCTCCTGGTCGAGCAGCAGGGCATAGCCCAGTTCCTGCAGCAAGTGCTTTTCAAAGTTCCGCAGGGTGCCCGCGTGGTCGCTTTCACGCGCGAGCCGCTGCAGCGTGTACTGGTAATAATCGAACAGGCTTTCGTGCGGGTCGTCGCGCGCCGTCAGATTCAGCAGCAGCTCATTGAGGTAAAACCCGCACAACAGCGCGGTGCCCTGCAGTTGCGGCTGGCCGCCCTGCCACTCCGCCGCATGCAGCGTTCGCACGTCGCCCTTGCCGAACCAGGACAGCCGCAGCGGCTGGAAATTCATCAACACCCCGCGCAGCACTGAACGCGGCCTGCGCGCGCCACGCGCCACCATCGCCAGACGCCCCTGATTGCGGCTGAATACCTCCAGCAACAGGCTGGTCTCGCGAAACGGGTAGCTGTGGAGGATGAAGGCGGGCTGGTCCTCTACCCTGTTCTTTTGCATGGCTGCCTTAACCTGGTGCGCAACCCGTTCCTACTCATACCCCAGGGACTTCAGCACCCTCTCATCGTCCGCCCAGCCGCTCTTCACCTTGACGAACACTTCGAGGAAGACCTTGCCGTCGAACAGCTTTTCCATGTCCAGCCGGGCCTGGGTCGCAATTTCCTTGAGCTTGGCGCCCTTTGCGCCGATCAGCATGGCCTTGTGCGCCTCCTTGTCCACCAGGATGGCGGCGTTTATGCGGCGCAGATTGCCTTCCATCTTGAATTGTTCGATCACCACGCTGGTCGAATACGGCAATTCTTCGCCTGTGAAACGGAATACCTTCTCGCGCAGCAATTCGGCGGCAAGAAAGCGCTCGTTGCGGTCGGTAATCTCGTCTTCGCCATAGATGGCATCGCCTTCCGGCAGGAGCGGGCGGATCGCGTCGAGCAGAGTATCCAGTTGCTTGCCCTGTCTGGCGCTCACCGGGACGATGGCGGCAAAGTCGCGCGCCTGCGCAAGTTTCTCGATGAAGGGCAGCGCCTCGTTCTTGTTGCCGAAATAATCCATCTTGTTGATGACCAGCACCACCTTCGCGCCGGGCGGCAGCATTTCCAGCACAACCTGGTCGCGCTCGTCGAAATGCTGCGCCTCGACGACAAACAACACCACGTCCACCTCGTTCAGCACACCCGTCACGGTCCGGTTCATGCCACGGTTGAGCGCACTCTTGTGGCTCGTCTGGAATCCCGGCGTATCGACGAATACGAACTGACCGCGCTCGTCGGTAAGAATGCCCGTAATGCGGTGCCGGGTGGTTTGCGCCTTGCGCGAGGTTATGCTGATCTTCTGCCCGATGAGATGGTTCAGCAGGGTGGACTTGCCCACGTTGGGGCGCCCGACAATCGCGACATAGCCGCAGTGAAACGAGGTACTATTCATTGATTTTCCGATAAGCGGTTTCCGCGGCAGCCTGCTCCGCCGCACGCCGGCTGCTTCCTTCACCCTGCGTCACCACGCTCAGCGCCGGCACCCTGCATTCCACGCGGAACACCTGGGCATGCGCTTCGCCCTCCACGGCCATGACGCTGTATTGCGGAAGCGGCAATTTCCTGCCTTGCAGGCATTCCTGCAGCAGGGTCTTGGCATCCTTGCCGTGGGGCTGGTCGCCGGCCCGCGCGATCAGCGGCACATACAGGGACAGCACAACCTCGCGCGCCGCGTCAAAGCCGCCGTCGAGATAGATCGCGCCAAACACCGCTTCCAGCGCGTCGGCCAGCATGGAGGGCCGGCTCGCCCCGGCGCTCTTGCGCTCGCCTTCACCCAGCCGCAAGCATCCGCCCAGCTCGAGCTCCCGGGCCAGCTTGAACAGCGTCTGCTGGTTGACCAGATTGGCGCGCAGACGCGACAGCGCACCCTCGGGCATATCCGGGTATGCGTCATACAAATGTGCGGCAATGACGCAATTGAGCACGCTATCTCCCAGAAACTCCAGGCGCTCGTTGTGCGCCTGGCTGTAGCTGCGATGCGTCAACGCCCGCTGCAGCAGCCGGGCATCCGAGAACTCAAAGCCCAGCCTCCGGCACAATGACGCGTCGCGATCCATTTAGGGCGCGTGGGCACTGGTATTGTTGAACTCCAGCAGCAGGCTGACGTTGCCGCCCAGTGCGATCTTCACGTTGTATTTCACGCTGATCACCGGCTGGCCATTGGGTGTCTTCTGGATTTGCAGATCCTGCGCATTCACCACGTCGATATTGTTGATCATCGCGCGCTTGTCCCAGGAATTGCGGATGTCCACCGGCAGTGCATCCTGCATATCCGGATCGTGGGCGATAGTGTCCAGAATATGCTGGATCTCCCGGTTTTCCACGTACGCAGGAATGACCTTCATGCCGAGAATCGCCCCGAAAATGAGCAGAATCGCCGCCAGCAGAAAATTGGCGAACGTCAGTCCGCCTTGTTGCCTCGCACTTGCCAGACTTCTCATCGTTGTCTCCTTCACTTGATGGTCGACCCGACTCGTTTCAGGTCTCCCGTATTCATCCAGATCATGAACGCCTTGCCGACTATGTTCCTGTCGGGGACAAAGCCCCAGTAACGGCTATCCTCGCTGTTATCCCGGTTGTCGCCCATCATGAAATAGCTTCCGGGAGGAACAGTGCAGCGCACGTCGTCGTCGGCGATGGTGCAGTTTCCACGGTGGGGAAAATCCATGACGCCCCGGGTATACAGCAGCGGCGCGTCGGGACGGATCAGGATCGGATGCACGTGTCCGTTCAGATTTTCCATATACTTCATCGCGCGCACCTGCTGACCCGTCCTTTCATCCGTGTAATCGTCCTCACCATCCGCTCGCTGCTGCTGCACCACGCCGTTTATGGTAAGTTGCTTGTTGCGGTATTCGATCACGTCGCCGGGCACGCCTACCACGCGCTTGATGAAGTTCATGGAGGGGTCGACCGGATAACGGAACACCATGACGTCACCGCGCTGCGGATTGTTCACGTCGATCAGCTTGATGTCCGCAACGGGCAGCCGGATGCCGTAGGTGAACTTGTTCACCAGGATATAATCCCCTACATGCAGCGTCGGGATCATGGAGCCCGAGGGTATCTTGAACGGCTCGAACAGGAAGGAACGCAGCAGGAACACGGCCAGGATCACCGGGAAGAAACTCTTGGAATATTCCACCCACAGCGGCTCCTTCCGGCCCGCGGGACGCTTGGCGCGCAGCGCAAAGCGGTCCACCAAGACCGAAATTCCGCTGACCACCAGCAGCAGCAGCATGTACAGCTCGATGGACATCTTGCTGTAATAAGTCAGGGCTCCACCGACGATCACGCCGGCCAGCAAGACGATATTCACTGCTGCATTCATTGTTATTTGTCCTCAACTTGCAAAATGGCCAGGAATGCCTCCTGGGGAATCTCCACGCTTCCAACCTGCTTCATGCGTTTCTTGCCGGCTTTCTGCTTTTCCAGCAACTTCTTCTTGCGGGTGATGTCCCCGCCGTAGCACTTCGCCAGCACGTTCTTGCGCAGCGCCTTGACGTTTTCGCGCGCAATGATGTTCCCCCCGATCGCGGCCTGGATGGCCACATCGTACATCTGGCGCGGAATGATCTCGCGCATCTTGGCCGCGACCTCGCGCCCCCGTCCCTGGCTGCTCGCGCGGTGCAGAATGATGGACAGCGCATCGACCTTCTCCCCGTTGATGAGCATATCCACCTTCACCACATCGGCCGGCCGGTATTCCTTGAACTCGTAGTCCATGGACGCGTAGCCGCGCGATACCGATTTCAGCCGGTCGAAGAAGTCGAGCACGATCTCGGCCATCGGCATTTCGTAGACTAGCTGCACCTGTCTGCCATGGTAGGTCATGTTCAGCTGAATGCCGCGCTTCTGGGTGCACAATGTTATCACCGATCCCACATACTCCTGCGGCATGTAGAGATTCACCGTGACGATGGGCTCGCGAATCTCCTCGATCTTGGCCACGTCCGGCATCTTGGATGGATTATCCACCATCACCACGGTGCCGTCGCGCATCACGATTTCATAGATCACGGTCGGCGCCGTGGTGATCAGGTCCATGTCGAACTGGCGTTCGAGGCGCTCCTGCACGATCTCCATGTGCAGCAGCCCCAGAAAACCGCAGCGGAAGCCGAAGCCCAGCGCCTGCGACACTTCCGGCTCAAATTGCAGCGAAGCGTCGTTCAGCTTGAGTTTCTCCAGCGAATCGCGCAGCGCGTCGTATTGATTGGCCTCTACCGGAAACAGGCCGGCAAACACCTGCGGCTGCACCTCCTTGAATCCGGGCAACGGCTCGGCTGCAGGGCTGGACACGAGGGTGACGGTATCACCGACCTTGGCATCCTTCAATTCCTTGATGCCGGCAATGACGAAACCCACCTGCCCCGCAGAGAGCGCATCGAGATGCCTGGACTTGGGGGTAAACACGCCGACGTGCTCGGTCAGGTGCTGGGCGCCGGTCGCCATCAGCCGGATCTTGTCCTTGGGCTTCAAGGTGCCGTTGACGATGCGGACCAGCACCACCACGCCCACATAATTGTCGAACCAGGAGTCTATGATCAGCGCCTGCAGCGGCGCGCTGGCGTCGCCCTTGGGCGGCGGCACCTTGGCAATCAGCGCCTCCAGCACGTCCTGCACGCCCTCGCCGGTCTTGGCCGAGCAGCGCACGGCGTCTTGCGCGCCGATGCCGATGACATCCTCGATCTCCGCGATGGCGTTTTCCGGATTGGCGGACGGCAGGTCTATCTTGTTCAGCACCGGCACCACTTCCACGCCCAAATCCAGCGCGGTATAGCAGTTGGCCACCGTCTGCGCCTCCACGCCCTGCGAGGCGTCCACCACCAGCAGCGCGCCCTCGCAGGCGGACAGCGAGCGCGAGACCTCGTAGGAGAAGTCCACGTGGCCCGGGGTGTCGATCAGGTTGAGGTTGTAAATCTGGCCGTCACGCGCCTGATATTGGAGCGCCGCGGTCTGCGCCTTGATGGTAATGCCGCGCTCGCGCTCGATGTCCATCGAGTCGAGCACCTGCGCCTCCATTTCGCGGTCCGACAGGCCGCCGCACAGGTGGATGATGCGGTCCGCCAGCGTGGACTTGCCGTGGTCGATGTGGGCAATGATGGAAAAATTTCGGATATGTTGCAGCGGCATCTCGTCTGTTCAGGTGACTGCGTCAGCCCGTGTCCATTCTCCGGCGCCGGATAACGAAAATCCGGCCAAACCGGCTGGATTTCCATGCGCCACTGGTTCAAAAGGCCGGAATTTTAGCCGATTTTGGCGGGACGCGCAGGCCTGTGGCGCAATCGCATCCGTCGGCGTGTGGGCGGGGGCTATGCACCGGTCGGTTTACCGCGGCAACCCGCAGGCTTGTACAATCGCTCGGTGGACGCTGGATACTTGGCCAGCTTTTCCGCGGGACGGCGCGGCCGCGGCAGCAGTTCACCGCCGCAATTCGGGCATCTCCCCTTGAGCACGTCTTCCGCGCACGACGCACAGAAGGTGCATTCAAACGAACAGATCCGAGCGTCCGCGGATTCCGGCGGCAAGTCCTTGTTACAGCACTCACAATTTGGGCGCAATTGCAGCATCGGCCTCTCCTTTGGTTTAACCTATGGACAATTGCGGCGCGCAACCCGCAACCACACGCTCGCCCGGCCCTCATCAGGCGACGCCACGCGCTTGTCGCACGGGGCAAAAAGGGAAATCAGGGAAGGGATTGCTGCGACAAAGTGGCGCTGGTGCGGCGCGAGATAGAGGGTGTCGCCGACACGCTGGCGCGGCGCTGCCTGGCCGCGAACATTCCGGCCAGCGCAAAACCGGCGAGCAGCCCGGCCACGGCGCCGATGGCGGTGCCGCCATCCGATGCCGCTGCACCGCCGGACCCATGTGCGCCCAAGGCCGCGCCGGCGAACAGCGCAACCAGCGGCAAACCGTAGAGGGTAAGCGCGCTGCGGACCAGCGCGCCGTCTTTCACCGAAATCTCCACTTCTTCGCCGACCTGGGCGTTGACGTCGTTCAGCGCGCGAAACTGACGCGGCCGCACGCAAAACGCCTCGGCCAGCTTGCCGCTGCCGCAGCCCTTGCTGCCGCAAGCACCGCAGCCGCCCCCCTGCAGGGATTCGACCACGGCCTCCCGGCCTTCAAGTCTGATGACGATTGCGCGTGTCTCCAGCATCTCTCTACTTGCCCGCGTAACGTACCGAATCCGCCACATCGATGACGGTCTGGGGCGGAACTTCGCCCACCACCGTCACCAGGTGGCCATCGACCACCTTGCTGTATACCTGAATGGCGCCCTGACTGGTCAGGCCGCCGGCCGTTTCGTCATCGTCGTCCTGGTCGGCCGCTTCGATGAACACGGAAATGCCGGCGAGACCGTCGGAATAGACCATCTGGATGGCGGAGGTGGGCCGGTCATGAATAGCGCGCCGGACCTCGGCCACCTTGACGAAGCCCGGTGGCAAGGCGTCCACATGCCAGCCGCTGGAAGTCGCAGCGGCGGATTCCGCGTCCTTCTGCGCCTCGGGCGCCGTAGCGGAATGCGCCTGATCATTCTGCGGCTCGTGTACGATCCAGGAGCGGTCAATATCCTTGCCGTCCAGGGTCAACTGGGTGAACGCATAGCGCTCGACCACGTTACCATGCTCATCCAGCACCTCGGCCTTGAGCAACAGTCCGGAATTGCTGTCCGCCCACATCTTATGCGCATAGCGCAGGTCGTCCCTGGGCAGGAACAGGATTCCGTGTGCGTGGAAGCCCGCGACCCTGGCCTCGCCCGCCTGGCTGACCCGGTAATTGCGGTTAATCCTGGACAACAGGCTGGCATCCTCCAGCAAGGCGGGAAACTCCCGGCCGTGATTATGGCCTTCCACCTTGATCTTCTTGTCGCCCATGTAGCACCAGACCTCGCCGTTATTGCGGATGATCTCGCGCCGCTGGCCGTCCAGGCTTTCCAGGCGCCCGTGCTCACCATCCGCGTCCACCACATGGGTGATACGCGAGGTTTCGACGTGATTGCCGTACTGGTAGATGAAAGTGCCGCTGTAATCGGTGCGGTGCGCGGCGAACGCCATGGTCTCAAGCCACTTCAGGTCGTCCTGCATGAAGGGATCGGCATTGGCCGCGGCTGGCGCGGCCCCCAGCGCAATAGCTGCCGCCAGAAGAAATTTCGTAGTCAAGAAACGCAACTTACTGTCCTGCCACCGTATGGATATAGGAAGCTGCGCCCTGCACATTGTTGGACGGAGAATATTCCTGATGCGCCATAAGGTAGTCACTCACGCTGCGCCTCGACTGCATGGGCACGAGCCCGGTCTGCAGGCTTGCAGGCCGCATGTTCGCGGAATCCTGCATCACCGCCAGTTGCTGCGGCACGCCTTGCGGTACGACCTTTGCGGAAAGCCAGGCCACGACCGACAATGCCATCAGCGATGCGGCGGCCGATACGGCAAACCAGCGCGCGCCGTGCATGGCGCGGCTGCGCGGCGCCAGGACCGTAGGCTCGTTCTGCAGCCGCTCGCGCACCGCCATGCTGATGTCCGCATGCACATGATCGGGCTGGCGCAGCGCGTCTCCAACCAGGTGGTAGATCAGCCAGTCATCCTGCACGTCAGGATTCCGTTTCAGTTTGCCGATAACCGCTTCTGCTTCGTCATCGAACAATTCGCCATCCATCAATGCCGATATGTGCTGCTTCATGCTCACCACCTCTGGTCTTTGCTCGTGCCCAACAAGGGGCGTAAATTTTCGGCGACCGCTTCGCGCGCCCGGAATATCCGCGACCGCACGGTGCCAACCGGACAGTCCATGACCGCCGCAATTTCCTCGTAACTCAACCCGTCAATCTCGCGCAGCGTCAGCGCCGTGCGCAGATCGTCAGGCAACTTCTGCAGGGATGAGTTGACCACCTCAATCACCTGCCGGCTCATCATTTCATTCTCCGGCGTGCTGACTTCATGCAGCAGCGACGCCTCTTCAAAATCCTCCGACTCTTCCGAGTCATGCAGGGTCGAGGTGGGCGCCCTCCGCCCCATCGAAAGCAGATAATTCTTGGCTGTATTGATGCCGATACGATACAGCCAGGTATAGAACGCACTTTCCCCGCGGAAAGCAGGCAGCGCACGGTAAGCCTTGATAAAAGCCTCCTGCGTCACATCCTCAACTTCGGCCTGGTCGCGCACAAAACGCGAAATCAGGCGGGACAGCCGACGCTGATACTTCGCGACAAGCAGCTCAAAGGCGTGCTTGTCGCCGCGTTGCGCACGTTCGACCAACTGCTGATCGACTTCCCTGTCTCCCATACTCTGTTATCCTGTCTCTTTCGGTCGCTTCTGTGGCGGCCCGCTAGTATAACCGGATGGGCGGGATGCGTCAGTATGTTGCTCAACCCTGATCCAGTGACAGCCATACGCCCATTTAGTTCAGTATTAAGCCCTTAATTCTCCATTCCTTAGTATAAAAGTCGGATATCTCCGGAGCGCATTTTGGTATAGTTGCGCCTTGCATATATTGAACTTCCGGAAAATGCCGCGTTACGACGTTTTGATCCTGGGCAGCGGACTGGCAGGATTCTCCTCCGCACTGAAACTGGCCGACACCCGCAAGGTCGCCATCATCACCAAGAAGTCACTCATGGAAGGCGCCAGCAGCAGCGCCCAGGGCGGCATTGCCGCGGTGCTCGCCGCGGGTGACTCGACCGATTCCCATTACCACGACACCCTTACCGCGGGCGCGGGATTGTGCGACCCGGCCACCACGCGCTACGTCGTGGAGCATGCCAAGCAGGCCGTGGACTGGCTGATCGCGCAGGGGGTGCCCTTCACCCGCGACCCCGACAACGGAATGGTCTACCATCTCACCCGGGAAGGCGGACACAGCCAGCGGCGCATTATCCACACCGCCGACGCCACCGGCCTCGCGGTGCAGGAGACGCTGGCGGCGCGGGTGAAGGCGCACCCCAATATCACGCTGTTCGAGCACCATATCGCGATCGATCTCATCACCGGCAGAAAACTGGGCCGCGCGGAGAATCGCTGCCATGGCGCCTATGTGCTGGATGTGATCGGAGGCGACATACACACCTTTTCGGCACGGCACACCATCCTTGCGACCGGCGGCGCCGGCAAGGTTTACCTCTACACGACCAACCCCGATACCGCGACCGGCGACGGCATTGCCATGGGCTGGCGCGCAGGCTGCCGCGTGGAAAACATGGAATTCATCCAGTTCCATCCCACTTGCCTGTACCACCCACACGCCAAATCCTTCCTCGTTTCTGAAGCCGTCCGCGGCGAAGGCGGCATACTCAAGCTGCCTGACGGCACGCGATTCATGCCGCACCACGACGAACGCGCCGAGCTTGCGCCGCGCGATATCGTCGCGCGCGCCATCGACTTCGAAATGAAGAAACACGGCCTGGATTGCGTCTACCTGGATATTTCGCACAAACCCGAATCGTTCATCCGCGAGCATTTCCCGACCATATACGCGCGCTGCCTGGAACTGGGCATCAACATCGCCCGGGAGCCCATCCCGGTGGTGCCCGCCGCGCACTATACCTGCGGCGGCGTAATCACCGATCTGCGCGGACGCACCGACCTCGCCAATCTTTATGCCATCGGCGAGACCGCGTGCACGGGACTGCACGGCGCCAACCGCCTGGCCAGCAATTCGCTGCTCGAATGCCTGGTGTTTGCGGAGGCCGCAGCCCGGGACATCCTCTCCCGTGAAGCGCCGGCCGAGGTGCCGCTGCCGCAGTGGGATGAAAGCCAGGTGACCGATGCCGATGAGCAGATCGTGATCTCCCACAACTGGGCGGAACTGCGCCGCTTCATGTGGGACTATGTCGGTATCGTGCGAACTACAAAACGCCTGCAACGTGCGCAGCACCGCATTCGACTGCTGCACGAGGAGATCAACGAGTACTACGCCAACTTCCACGTCACGTCTGACCTGCTGGAATTGCGCAACCTGGTGCTCTCCGCCGACCTCATCGTGCAGAGCGCGCTGGCGCGCCATGAAAGCCGTGGACTGCACTACAGCAAGGACTATCCGCAGACTCTGCCGCAGGCAGAACCCACCCTTCTCGCCCCGCCCGGCTGGCCGCCCTGAGCCGCTCGCATCGCCGCACCACCCCGGTCAGGAGCGGTCCAGCGCCTGCCCCTGTGCCGGATCAGGTCTACCTGCCGCAGCCCCGCTCCACTTCAGCCAGACGCGCAAGGCGCGAAAAGACTCGGCATCCATGCTGTCCGGCAGGATCACCACGCTGCGCGCCATGCGCAATCCTTCCTGCCGCAGGCGAAGCACGGTAAGCAGGGGGGTGACGACGCTGTCCCCGAGCACCACGCACGGCAGACGGACACCATTGCGCAACTGAATCGTCATGCCCTCCCCCTCCGGCGCCAGCCCGATGCAGGAAGCCCTCAGCCTGAGCCCCGCATCGCGCAGCAGGTAATATGTCAGACTGGCGCCGAGCGGAAGCGCGCATGCGACAGCGGCCCATTCGGGCAACGCCGCAAACGCCGCAAACAGCGCGAGGCCATGCGCGGCAAACAGGATCAGCGCGAGAAAACGCGAGGGCAGGATTTCAACTGGGTGCTGCATCGCGCGGAACACCCCGGGCAGGAAGCACGCCTAGAACAGCATGAACATCACGACGCCCACGATCACCAGCACGATGATGGCGATCAGCAGCAGGTTCCCGCTGCCGCCGTTGTCGTCCCCGGCCTCGGTTTCGCCGCTGTCTTCCAAGGCATCGGCCGGCTGGCGCGGCACAACGGGCGCTGGCTGGGGAATGGGCTTGGGTTTGGGGGGAGTAAGCACGGTCAGCGCAGGCTCACCCGCCTCTGAGCGCGTCATTCTGAGTGTACGCGACAACTCCTCCACTTCCCTTTCATCATTGGTCATGGCGGCGAGGCGCAACGTGGCCGCGAGCGAATCGAAGGCACCGGACAGGCCCAGAGTGGCGACCGGCATGTCTTCCTCCTCTTCCTCGCTTATGGGCGGCCCGGGCGGCAGCGCATTTTCGCGCATGGGCCTGGGCACCACCCTGGGCGGCGGCGGAGCTGCAATCGCCTCCTGCGGCAGGCTGTCACGGCAGGCCCGCAGATCCTCGGCAAACTCCTTGGCATTCTGGTAACGCTCATCCATCTTCTTCGCCAGCGCTTTGGCAACGATGAAGTTGAGCATTTCCGGAACGGCAGGATTCACCGAGCTGGGCTGCGGCGGCGTGGCGTTCAGCGTCTGGTACATGATGGCGTTGACATTCTCGCCGGAGAACGGCGGCCGCCCCGTCAGCATTTCGTAAAGCATGACGCCCAGGGAAAAGATGTCCGAGCGCTGATCGGTGAGCTTGCCCATCACCTGTTCGGGAGACATATACTTGGGCGACCCGAGCACCATGCCCGTTTGCGTGCGCACGGCCGCCGAAGCCATGCGCGCGATACCGAAATCGGTGATCTTCACATGGCCGTCTTTCTGGATCATGATGTTGGACGGCTTGACGTCGCGGTGCACGATGCCGTGCTCGTGCGCGTAGTACAGCCCATGCGCAACCTGGCCTACAATATCCAGGATTTCCGGAATCGGCACACCCGACCGCTCGTTCAAGACATCGCGCAGCTCCCGGCCTTCGAGGAATTCCATCGCGATGTAGGCAATGTCGCCGCTCTTGCCCACGTCATAGATGGTGACGATGTTATGGTGGCTGAGGCGGCCCGCGGCCCTCGCCTCCTGGTAGAAGCGAGCCTCATATTCCTCGCGCTCTTCCTGCGCCTGATTCAGGTTGATGGTCTTGATCGCAACCACGCGATCGATCAGCGGGTCGCGAGCCTTGTAGACCACGCCCATGGCGCCCTGCCCCAGTTCGCCTATGATTTCGTATCGACCGAGATGGCTGATCATGTCCGCGCACCCGCAAAGAGAAATGCCGCCGCGCAGCTGGCCCTGCGCAACGCGCTAACCGTGTCGCGTGCAATCCCTTTTAGACGTTCCATCAGTCCTATCCCCCATGCCCTAACGGCATATCGTCGGGCTTATTCTAACCGCTTTGCCGACCGTGAAGTCCAGGCTCTGGGAAAATACCCTTGAAGCGTACATCACCAGCACAAGATGCCTTCCTGCATCCACGCCCACCACCAGCGGCCGCTTCCCTACAGTGCCCTTATTCTGACCGTCGATATAGAGGGTCGCGCCCTGCGCGCAGACCAAGGTGACCGTTGCCTGGCCGGAACTGCCATTCGACCGGCTCCGCGGCAGCAGCCTTTCGATCACGGAAGGCGATTTCGCGGACTGCGCGGCACGCTGACGCTCGCGCTCCCTCGCCTCGCGCGCCGCCTTTTCCCGGGCGGCCTCGCGCCCCGCCATTTCACGCGCCTTGCGCGAGAGCCGCTCCCTCTCCGACAGACGTGACGGCGGGACGGAAACCGCAGACGCGGCGAGCGGCGCCATCACGGAAGACGCCGGAACCACGGCCACGCCCGGCTCCACCGCGGATGGCGCCGGGGGCGCAGGCTGGTGGTGCAAAACCGCAACCAGGCCGGCAATTAACCCGCCGAGAACCACCAACGCGCCCGCCACATAGGCGGCACGCATTGCCAAGGAAGCCTCACCAAACGCGGCCAGCACATTGCGCCACGATTTTTCCAGCTTCCTGGAAAAGCCCGAGAACTCGCTCTTGCCGCGCCCGCCTTCTCCCGACAGGGTGAGGGTGCTGGTGAATTCGCCGGGATAACCGATCGCATAGATCTCGTGCTCGCGCACGTGCTTGTCGGTGCGCGAGCCCTGATAGTGAAACATGCCCGCGTATTCGTGCGACAGGCGCGATACGGCATCGTAATAGGTGCGTGACACCAGAATCTGGCCGGGATCGGCGAAGCCCATGACGCGCTGCGCAACGTTGATGCCGTCGCCGACGATGTTGGGCTGGCCGTTGATGTCGCGAATCAGCCGCACCGGCCCGAGATTGACGCCCATGCGCACCAGCAGCGGCGGCTCCATGTGCAGGCCCTCGCGCAGAGACTCGCGCATGCTGAGCGCGACCTGCAGCGCGTCGCCTACATCCCCGAGGAAACTCAGGGCAGCGCCGTCACCGGTATCGAGTATGATCCGGTCATCTATCGGAACATCGCGGATTGCGACGGAAAGATAGGCATTGAAGCGCTCTTTGAGAGAAATCTGCCCGGAAACAGACTTCCTGGAATACTCAACTATGTCCAGGAACAGCACGCTGCAGATGATGGTTTTGCCCCGATCTGTCATGCAATACGACCCAAGCGCGCGACGTCAGTGAGCCCGCGACCCTGTATTATCATGTGGTTATACTTTCTCTCTCCTAAGCACTCGGATATTCTAATGTAAAATCAGTGCTTGACGCCAGTTCTAGTTTTCCCGCAGTCGCGCACGGGAGACATTTCCGGCCCGTGCCGAGGGCCGTTTCGGGGCCTTGTCACGCTCGATTTTGACATTCTCCGCATTATGGTTTTTCGGCGCATCGAGCCCGGCCCATTCGAGCACCTGGCGAATCTCGCCCTCGCCCAGTTCCGCCTGCATGCCGCGTTTGAGCCGCGGCGGCAGATTGACGATGCCAAAGCGCACGCGCATCAACCGACTGACCGGCAACCCCAGCGCCTCGAAAGTGCGGCGCACTACGCGGTTGCGCCCCTCATTCACCACGATACGGTACCAGTGATTGAAGCCTTCACCGCCCTCGTCGGTGATTTTCTCGAATTTCACCGGGCCGTCGTCCAGCTCGATGCCGCGCCTGACCATCTGCTTCATCTGCTCCGGGGTCATTTCACCCTGCACGCGCACGGCATACTCCCGCTCCACCGCAAAGCGCGGGTGCATCAGGCGGTTGGCCAGCTCACCCGAGGTCGTGAAGATCAGGAGCCCGCTGGTGTTGAAATCCAGGCGACCGATGGCGATCCACTTCTGGCCACGCACCTTGGGCAGGTTGTCGAAAACGGTGGCGCGGCCACCGGGGTCATCGCGGCTGACGATCTCGCCTTCCTGCTTGTGGTACAGCAGAACGCGCGTCGGGGCGGCGCCCTGCTCCCTGACGCGCACGATGCGCCGATCGGCGCGGATCACGTCGCCCTCTACCACGCGCATGCCGAGCTCCGCAGTCTGGCCGTTCACGGTAACGCGCCCCGCGCTGATCCACTCTTCCATTTCGCGGCGCGAACCCAGGCCCGCTGCCGCCAGCACTTTCTGCAGCCGTTCTCCGTGCTGTTCGCTCATTCCTCTACCCTCCGCCTTTCCAGCATCGCCTGCGCCAGGGTGCCGCTGTCCACGTGTTCCAGTTCGCCCCCCACCGGCAGGCCGCGCGCAATTCGGCTCACCTTGACGCCTTGCGCCTGCAGCAGGGTGGCGATGGTGTGCGCCGTGGCATCGCCCTCCACGGTGAAATTGGTTGCCAGTATCACCTCGCACGGCTGCTCCAGGGCGCGCTTCACCATGCGCTCGAGGTGCAGTTCGCGCGCGCCGATGCCGTCCAGCGGCGAGAGCCTGCCCATCAGCACGTAGTACATGCCGCGATAGCACTGCGCCTGCTCCATCATCAGCAGGTCGGCGGGCATCTCCACCACGCACAGCAGGCCGGGGTCACGCTTGCCGGAACTGCACAGCCCGCATACTTCTTCCTCGCAGAAGTTGTTGCACTTCGCGCAATGGCGGATGGTATCGACGGCATGGTTCAGCGCCTGGGCCAGGTGCAGCGCGCCAGGCTTGTCGCGCTGCAGGAGGTGATAGGCCATGCGCTGCGCCGATTTGGGCCCGACGCCGGGCAGGCAGCGCAGGGCCGCAATCAGGTTTTCCAGACTGGAGGGGGTGTTCATCGTTCAAAGTCCGCCCGCCCGCGACAGGTGTGAAGCCGCAAGAGACCGGCGGGCGCAAGCGCTATTGTCGCGCGTTTCGCATATTCCGTGGGTTAAATCTGGGGGGGCTTGGCAGCCCCCGCCGCCATCAGAACGGCAGGTTCATGCCGGGCGGCAGATTCATGCCGGCAGTGAACCCGGCCATGCGCTGCTGGGTCACGGCCGCGGCCTGCTTGACCGCGTCGTTGATCGCGGTGGCGATCAGGTCCTCCAGCATGTCCTTGTCGTCGGACATCAGGCTCTCGTCCAGTTGCACCCGGCGCACTTCGTGGCTACAGGTCATGGTGACCTTCACCATGCCGGATCCGGCCTGGCCTTCCACCTCCACGGTGGCAAGTTCCGCTTGCGCCTTTTTCATGTTGGCCTGCATCTGCTGCGCCTGCTTCATCAGCCCGGCCAGTCCACCCTTCATCATCTCGCATTCTCCTGCTCTGTCGGTTTAATTGAACTTTCGATTGTCTGCGCGCCCAGCAGCGATTGCGCGTCGCGCACGAACGGATCCTGGGCGATCGCCTCGGCCGCCAGTTGCTGCCGCGTCTGTTTCTCCCGCTGCTCGACGGCGGCAGGCGTAGCCGCATCGCCCGCACCGAGCATCACCGCAAGCCTGATCGGGCGCGCAAAATAGGCCGCCAGCGCCGCCTGCAGCTTTTCCTGCGCCATCTTGCTGCTCAGCAGCTTGTGCTGCGGGGCGAGACTGAGGCTCAGCACGCCATCCTCGAAGCCTTGGAGCGTACAGTTCTTGGCCAGTTCCCTGGCTGTCCCCTGCACCTCCAGTTGCGCGAGCAGCGTGCTCCAATCCAGGGTGCCGCCGGATGCCTCCGCCTCTCCCACGCGTGAAACGTGAGCCGGCACACCCGCAGCACTGTCTGCGATTACGGGGTCCGGAGGCGTGGCTGCGGCGACCGCCGGCCCTGCCGCCGCGCGGACGGGCGCCTTGCGTTGCGGCCCGGGCGCCGCTTCGGGCATAGCGCGCCCGGCGCCCGCGGGGGCGAAGGCCAGCATACGCAACAGCGTCATGGTAAAGCCTGCGTACTCGTCCGGCGCCAGATCGATCTCGTTGCGGCCGTGTATGGCGATCTGGTAATACAGCTGCATTTCCTCGGGGCTGAACGCGCCGGCCAGCGCCAACACACGTTCGCGCTCCGGCTCGTCCTCGGCAATGGCCTGCGGCACGGTCTGCGCAAGCGCAATGCGGTGCAGCAGGGTCGCGAGTTCCTGCAACGCGCCCTCGAAATCCATGCTGCGGCCCTGCATCTGGTCGGCAATGCCCAGAAGCACCGCGCCGTCGCGCGCCCGCAACGCGTCCAGCAGGTTGTACAGGTAGCTCTGGTCTATCGCGCCCAGCATGGCGCGCACCATTTCCTCTTCCACCTTGCCCTGGCCGTAGGCAATGGCCTGGTCAAGCAGACTCAGGGCGTCACGCATGCTGCCTGCCGCCACGCGCGAAAGCAGGGCCAGCGCGCCCTGCTCGGCCGGAATGCCTTCCTGTTCCAGAATGTGGCGCAGGTGGGACAGGATCAGCGCGGGCGGCAACTGCTTGAGGTTGAACTGCAGGCAACGCGACAGCACGGTGACCGGAATCTTCTGCGGATCGGTGGTGGCGAGAATGAATTTCACATGCGCGGGCGGCTCTTCCAGCGTCTTCAGCATCGCATTGAAGGCCGATTTCGACAGCATGTGCACTTCGTCGATGATGTAGACCTTGAAGCGGCCGCTGGTCGGCGCATACAGCGCGCTCTCCAGCAGTTCGCGCATGTTGTCCACTTGGGTGTTGGATGCCGCATCCAGCTCGACCATGTCAACGAAACGTCCGCTGTCGATCTCGCGGCAGGCCGCACATACACCGCAGGGCGTGGGCGTGATGCCCGTCTCGCAATTCAGCGACTTGGCGAAGATGCGCGCAATTGTCGTCTTGCCGACGCCGCGCGTGCCGGTGAAGAGATAGGCGTGGTGCAGACGGTCTTGCGTCAGCGCATTGGTCAGCGCGCGCACTACATGCTCCTGCCCCGCGAGTTCCGCGAAGGTCCTGGGGCGCCATTTTCGCGCGAGTACGGAGGTGCTGGACATGATGTCAGCCGCCGGCGCTAACCGGACTGCAGCGGCAGCCGAGGGCAGGAATACTGGACAAGGAAAGCGCCTCCATCATAAAGAAACGGGCAATGTGAAGCTCGCTCAAATTCACGCCCTGATTGGGTTCAACCATGCCGCCGGCCGGCATGTGCTGAAAACGATAAGACATGCTGCACTGGTGGCAATCTCCTAAATCCGCTCCAACCCCAAAACACGCCCGAACCGAAAAGCCGAACCGAACTTCTTGCCTTCCCGCATGGAGGCTTTGGAGAACAGGTGCAGGCCGAGAAAGCCACCTCCGAAATGGAGCGCATCGGGATCTCCCGCGCGCGCCAGTCGAAACACTGGAGTAAGCCACTATCCGCCAGGCGCCGATGACCTGCCATCGCTCGCCTGACGCCCGGCTCCTGTTCCATTTCCGCACCATGCCGATGCGGGCAATGTACGCACTGTTTCCAGCACAAGCCCCGTCTGCTGCCTGCGCCTGCCTGACGGCCAGCAACAGAAAGGCCGGCAGAATGGCCTTCGTCGTCATCGCCTCGCTAATCGGGAGGCGAGCCTTACCCCGGCACTTGCAGTGATTGGCTATGGCTGCTTCCTTCCGGACCTGACCAGGTTCACCAACCTGCAATGCGGGGAGACCCGCCAAACCTGCGGCAGATCGCGCCCTTGCGCGCCCCGCCAAATCCTTTGGTATTCTCGACCGAGATCAGAGATGATAATCGAATCGGCCGCCAAAATCCACGTCTACGGATTCGCGCGGGAAAATTTCCCTGGCTAGCCGCATTCTGCGCACGTCCGGAGCCAGGATTCCCAAACCATTCCTTATCACCTCGGATACTTGCGCACCAGCCCCACGAGCACGCCGAAGATCTCCAGCGTGCCCTGCGGCCGGATCACCGGGAAAGCGGGGTTGGCCGGCAACAGAACGTATTTCCCCTTCTCGCGGCTCAGCGTCTTCAGAGTGAACTCCCCGTCAACGATCGCGACCACGATGTCGCCTTCCTTGGCCAGATGGCGTTTCTCCACCACGGCGACATCACCGTCGTGAATTCCCGCACCTGTCATGGAATCGCCCTTCACCGGGATCATCGTGGTCAGCGACGGCGTGTTCACCAGCATCTCGTCGATCACGTAGAAGTCGCCATGGGTGGCCGTCACCGAAACCGGCATGCCCGCCTGCACCGAGGATTCCGCCAGCGGCCGGGCGAAGAACTCGCGCGTCGGCACCCACACCCCCTCCGGCGTACGTTCCACAAATCCGGCCTTGGCCAGCCGTTCCAGCACCGCTTTCACCCACGACTTGGAGGCGATACCCAGGATGCCGCACAACGCGGAATAGGACGGAATGCTTTTCCATTCCGCATAGTAGTCCTGCAGCCTGCCCAGATATTCCGCGTCTCGCGCGTGGTGCTCGTAGGCCTGCGGTTCACTTGCGTCGCTGTCAAAATCAGACATGGCACCCCCTTACAGAACGAATGTTCTAGGATACTAAAGAACGCTTGTTCTCATGTCAAGCAGGCTGCGCGGCCCAGGTCAGGAGCCGCAACAGCCAAGTGGTTGTCCGGAAAGTGCAAATGCGCTGCACAGGCCAGGCTATCGGCGCTGGGCAGGTGCAGGAGGAGGCGAGTCGAAATAGTAATTCAGGCCGAAATTGACTGAATTCGACTTGAGCCTGACGCCGCCGGAGGACGGTACGCTGGAAGAGACTTCGCCCTCCATGCTCCAGCTGGGCGCAAACTTGTACATCAAACCGACACCGCTATTGGCGCTGTCCGCGCTGAATCCGGACAGCGAACCCGTTCCCTGGGTATGGTCATAGCCCAGCCAGGCATAGGGCATCAGGCTGTCTATAGGCACGCCTACTTTCAGCCCCAGGCCGTAGGCATTGCCGCCATACTGGCCCGCCGGCGCATGTGCCGTGCTGCCGAAAGCACCGACACTGCCTTGCACGCCGAGCAGCACGTTGTTCCCCAGGTTCCAGCCGTAGCCGCCTTCCAGGCTGTACCAAGGGGCATTCGCGGGCGAAGTCGTGTAGGCGCCACTGGTGCTGGAACTGTTCACGCCGACGTTGCCTCCGACATAGGGCCCCGCAAAATCACCGGCCGTGGCAGTGCCGGCCGCCGCCAGCGCTGCCGCGAAAAAAATGGCCGATATGCTCTTCATGATTTCAATATCCCTGTGCCCGCCGCCCTGTAGGTGATCGCAACGACTTATTCAGGATGAATTTTAACCGAAGCGGGCATCCGGCCCCAACGCCTGTGGCGCGAATGCGACGCGCGGCCTTACTCATCTTCCTGACCCGGCAATAGCGCGGGATGTTCCAGTTCCACGCGTTCGATGCGGGCGAACTGCTGGGATATCTTGCGGCTGCTGATCTGCACCTCTTCCGCATCCTTGTTGGCCTGGCGGATGTGGTCCGCCAGCTTGCGCATGCGCTCGTCGAAGCGCCCGAAGTCCTTGCCCAGCTTGCCCAGTTCATCCTTGATAATGTGCACCTGACGCCGTGTCTCCACATCCTTCATCACCGCGCGCGCGGTGTTGAGCACGGCCATCAGCGTGGTGGGCGACACCACCCATACCCGGCGCTGCATGGCATAGTCCACCACGTCGGGGTGGTGGGCGTGGATCTCCGCAAACACCGCCTCGGCGGGCACGAACATCACCGCGCCGTCCGAGGTCACGTCGGGGATGATGTATTTGCCTGCGATGTCGTCCACGTGCTTCCTGATGTCCGCCTTGAACTGGCGCGCGGCCAGCGCCCGTTCCGCATCCGTGCCCTCGAACATGCGGTGGTAGTTCTCCAGCGGAAACTTGGCATCTACCGCCACCAGGCCCGTCGGTTCCGGCAGCCGCAGCACGCAGTCGGCGCGCGTGCCGTTGGGCAGAGTATGCTGAAACTCAAAGGCATTGGAAGGCAGGATGTTGCGCACCAGGCCCTCCAACTGCACTTCGCCGAAAGCGCCGCGTGAACGCTTGTCGCCCAGCAGTTCCTGCAGACTGACCACATTGCTGGTCAGCCCGTCTATCTTCTTCTGCGCCTCATCTATGGTGGCCAGCCGCGCCATCACGCTGACGAAGGTCTCGTTGGTCTTCTTGAAGCCCTCGTCCAGGCGCTCGCTGACCCGGCCTGAGATCTGCTCCAGGCGCGCATCCACCTTCTTTTCCAGGGCCTCCACACTGCCCGCCAGGTGCAGCGTGGCATTGCGGAACGATTCCTGGATCAGCGTCTGGTCTTTGCGTCCCTGCTCGGCCAGCTTCTCCAGCATTTGCGTCATCATCTCGGTGCGCAAGGCATGGAGGGCGCCCTGCAGCTTGTCCGACTGCGCGCCCTGCGCCCCCACCAGGCGGTCGCCCAGCTTCGCCAGCGCCTCGTGCATGTCGGAAAGCATCTTGCGGTGCTGTTCCTCCAGCACCTGGGCTGCACGCGCCGGCTGGCGCTGGATCATGACGGCGACAGCGGCCAGCAGCACCAGCACGGCGGCAATTAATACGATTTCAAGCATGAAGACATCCACTGTGACGATTGCGCGCAGTATAAATCATCGCGGCGCACACCGCGCGCAAGCGGCTGCCATTGCGGCAGTGGAAAAGGCACCGGGACCTGCGGCGAAAGACCCGTCCCGGAACCATGCCTGCTCCGGGGGAGGTCCGGCTATGGCGAACGGCGCTTAGGCCGCGACCAGCAGGTAGCCGCCGCAGGCGGCGATGCCCACGCCCAGCGCCTTGGCGAGCACCGCATAGCGCTTGCTCAGCGCTATGCCGGACCCGTGGAGGAAGGCGGTGGCAATAAGGAAGCCCAGCGCAAAGGCTGCCGGATGGGCGGAAGATGGCAACTCCAGTCCGTGTGCGTAGCCGTGAAGCAGGCCAAACAGCGCAGTGATGCCCACGCTCAGGATTGCCGGCAGGCGCATGGAAAGCGACACCAGCAGGCCCAGGGCCAGCACGGAAGCCGCGATCCCAACCTCGACCATGCGCAGGCCCTGCCATTGCAGCGCGAGCGCGGCGCCCGCCACGAGCATGGTCATGAAGGTCGCCGGCAGCAGCCACACCCGGCGCCCGCCACCCTGCACCGCCCAGATGCCGACAGCCACCATCGCCAGCAGGTGGTCCAGGCCTGTGAACGGATGCGCCAGACCCGCGGCAAATCCGGAGACCCCGTGACCGGGGTGGGCGCAAGCGGCACCGCTCGCGCCCAGCATCAGCACTGCAAACAGCATCTTGGTAAGGGTATGTCGCACGGTATGCCTCCTTGGAGTTATCTGACTTTCACCTTGATCAATTCTTCGCCATCCGGATCGGTGACGTGCACCGCGCAGGCGATGCACGGATCGAAGCTGTGTATGGTGCGCAGGATCTCGATGGGCTGCATCGGGTCATACAGCTGGTGGCCTTTCAGCCCGGCCTCGTAAGGTCCCTCCTGCCCGGCCGCGTCGCGCGGGCCGGCGTTCCAGGTGCTGGGCACCACGGCCTGGTAGTTGTCTATCTTGCCGTCCTTGATCACGACCCAGTGCGCCAGCGCGCCGCGCGGCGCCTCGGTGAACCCCGCGCCTTTCGCCGTGCCCGGCCAGGCGGACGGATCCCATTTCGTCTCATTGAAGGTCTTCACATCGCCCGCCTTGATATTCGCGATAAGCTGGTCATACCAGCCCTGCATGGCATCGGCAATCACCTTGGTTTCCAGGGTGCGCGCGGCGGTGCGCCCCAGCGTGGAATACAGCGCCTGTACCGGCAGGTCGAGCTTTTTCAGCGTCATGCCCACCAGTTCCCTGGTCTGCGCGTGGCCCCTGGCATAAAGCATCAGCACCCGCGCCAGCGGCCCGACCTCCATGGGCTTGCCCTGCCAACGCGGCGATTTCAGCCAGGAATAGGACGCCTGGGTGTCGAGATGCTCGTAGGGCGGCTTGGGTCCGGTGTAGTGCAGTTCGGTCTCGCCCTTGTACGGATGCAATCCCTTGTCCTTGCCCACGCTGTAGTCGTACCACGAGTGCGTGACGAATTCCTGGATCTCGTGCTCGGCATTGAGGTCCACCGGGTGGATGGTGGACAAATCCCGGTTGAGGATGACGCCGGCGGGAATCATGAAGCCCGCCGGGTCGTTCATGCTTTTCGCCGGGAAGTCGCCATAGGTCATGAAGTTGCCCACGCCCTCGCCGCGCGTAGCCCAATCCTTGTAGAAGCCGGCGATGGCCAGCGTGTCCGGCACATATACCTGATCCACGAATTCACGCATCTGGACGATGATGTTCTGCACCTTTTCCAGCCCCACCATGTTCACCGCTGTTGCGCCTTCGCCGCCGCGGAAGTGCGGGCCGTTGCCCCGCCCCTCATGTCCCGGGTGCACGCTGATCGCGCACGCCGCGCCGCCCACGAGAAAATTGGGGTGCGGGTTCTTGCCGCCGAAGATCGCATGCAGTTTCGCCACCTCGCGCTGCCAGTCCAGCGCTTCAAGATAATGCGCCACCGCCATCAGGTTGGCCTCGGGCGGGAGCTTGTAGGCGGGATGGCCCCAGTAGCCGTTGGCGAAGATGCCAAGCTGGCCGCTCTCGACGAAAGTCTTCAGGCGCTTCTGCACGTCGCCGAAATAGCCCGGTGAGGATTTGGGATAGGCGGGACTCACCGTTTGGGCGAGCTGCGAGGTCGCCCTGGGGTCCGCCTTGAGCGCGGAGACCACGTCGACCCAGTCCAGCGCGTGCAGGTGATAGAAGTGCATGACGTGATCGTGCACGTACTGCGCGGCTATCATCAGGTTGCGAATGAGTTGCGCGTTGGGCGGCACCTCGTAATTGAGCGCATTCTCCACCGCACGCACCGAAGCGATGCCGTGCACCAGGGTGCACACCCCGCAGATGCGCTGCGCAAAGGCCCAGGCATCGCGGGGGTCGCGCCCGCGCAGGATGATTTCGATGCCGCGCACCATGGTCCCCGCGCTGGAGGCACGCGTGATGCGGTTTTCGGCATCGGTCTCGGCCTCGATGCGCAGATGGCCCTCGATGCGGGTGATCGGGTCGACTACGACGGTTTTCGTGGCCATATCGGCTCCCTAGCTGTTCAGAAAATCTTCGAGTATGCGGTACTGCGCACCAGGCTCGGCGTTGTCCGTGCCGCGTCCAGCGGAGATCGCCTCGCAGGTGCGCGCCATGCGCGCATGCATCGCAGCCTCCCAGGCCGCGTTCGCCCCACCGTCTGGCGGATTGATGCTCGCCAGCACCGACTCTGCGACGAAATGCCCAGCCTGCGTATCCCAGTTGCATTCGTGGCCGCATTGGGTGTAGCTGTCCACGCTGGCCGCCTGCGCGGCCTGCAGCGCGGCGCCCAGCTCGGTCTCGCTGGCGTCGGCGCGCCTCGCGGCCTGGACTGCAATTCTTACCTTGTCATCGTGGCTCAGCGCGAGCACTCTCTCCGCAAACAGCGCACCCACCCTGCGCTGCCGCTCCCGCGACAGCTTGCCGAGCGCGTCCTTGAAATCCTTGTCGTTGTTGATGGCCATGGCTCATTCCCCTTCCACGAGATGATCGGCAATCGTTTCCGTCAGTCCTACCACCGGAATATTCATGCGGTAATGCTCCAGCCCCTCTTCCAGCACGATGCGGCAGTTCGCGCAGGCAGTGACCATCGTCGTAGCGCCGCATTCCTCCAGTTGCGCCTTCTTGATCTTGAATGCCTCCAGCCGCAGCGTCTCTGCCTCCTCGATTGCGCTTACGCCGCCGCCACCGCCGCAGCACCAGTTCATCTTGCCGGCATCGCGCATTTCAACGACATTGTTGGCCACCAGCTTCAGCAGATTGCGCGGCTCCTCAATGACGCCGCCGCGCCGCACCAGCTGGCAGGGATCGTGGAAGGTCAGGCGCGCCTCCTCGAAGCCAGCGGTCTTCAGCAGACCCTGGGCACGAAAGCCGTCCAGGACTTCCAGAATGTGCAGCACCTTGAAGGTGTAGGGATGCCCGATCAGGTTGGGGCCCTCCCAGCGCAGGGCGGTGTAGGCATGGCCACACTCCGGGCTGATCACCGTCTTGACCTTGAGTTTCTCGGCGCCGTCCACGATGCGCTGCACCAGCACTTTGGCAATATCGGACACGCCGATCTGAATGCCGCTGTTGGTCGCCTCAAAGGCGTCCGAGCACAGGGTCCAGCTCTTTCCCGCCTGCTTCATGATGCGCGCAATGGCTCCCAGGTATTCGGGGAAATTGATCACCTCCATGGAGGACATCAGCACCATGTATTCCGCGCCCTCCGCATCCAGCGGAATGTCGATGCCGGTTTCCTGCTGCACATGCTTCATTTGCGCCTGCACGGCAGGCAGGCGCACGCCCATGGGGCTGCCGATCTCCACCGCGCGCGTAGACGCGCCCACCAGGCCGTCCGGCGCATGGCCCGAGACGGCCATGCCTTCACGGAACTTGCGCACCATGTATACCAGATCGTTCCCCACCGGACAGGCCAGCGAGCAGCGGCCGCACAGGGTGCAACTGTCGTAGACCAGCGGCTTCCAGGCTTCCAGCTCGTCGTCGGTGACCGGCTTCGACAGGCCCAGCAGCTTCGCCAGGCGGCCCATCAGGGTGTATTCCTGCCGGTACACGCGGCGCAGCGGCTCCAGCTTGTGAATTGGCGTATATTGGGGATCGCCGGTTTCGGTGTAGAACAGGCAGGCCTCCGCGCACAGGCCGCAGTGCACGCAACTGCTGAAATAGCTGGCGATGGGCGCGTCTATGACCTCCTTGAGAACACCGATTCCCTTTTGCAGTGAGGCAGCCATGTTCGATTCTCCTCAGATATACCTGCTCTTGCACTCAAGCCATCAACAATGCGCGGACATTCGCATCCCCGTTTCATCGATCCCCCGCTCATTGCTCACGCGCCGCTTCATACCGGCACGCCCTTCTTCGCATTGGCATCGCCGTTGTACCAGCGCGAGCCCCAGAGTGTGAAGGCGTGGATGAGTTTGGTGAACGGCATGCACGCCAGCAGCAGTTCCGCGGACAGGATGTGCAGCGCAAGCATCACGGTATAGGGCAGCAGAAAATGCCGGTTCGCCATATAGCCGGTCAGCACCGGCAGGAAAGTGACCGTCCAGACGGCGTAATCCTGAAAGGTGGAGATGAAGCGCTTCACCGGCTTGTTGATGCGGTCCACCAAAATCAGCACCATGGTCGCCAGCGTCACCACGGTGGTCGCGTCGATGACCGGCGCCGGGAGCGCCGGCCAGGACAGGCCGACGACGCTGCGTATCAGCCGGATGTGCTGCGCGAACAGCAGCACGATGACGGCGAGGCCTATGTGAAAAACGTAGCCCGCGACATAACTCAACGCCGAGCGCTTGAACAGGGTTTGCGCCGGAATGGAGCGCGTGAACATGGTGCGCAGACCTGAGGCGCCCGGCCGGCGGCGCGGCGCGGCCAGGTCGGGCTTGCGTCCCAGCGTGTAGATTTCGAACAGCCGCCACAACAGGCCCAGCACGAAGACGCCCAGCGCGATGTTCAATCCGGGGCCGCGCACCCAGGTGAGAAACTGGTCTTGGTTCATGGCGTTCTCCCGGGAACAGGTTATTTCTTCAGATCGGAAACGGTCGCAGGCTCGTGGCCCGCCTTCGCATGCTTCTTTTTCATCCGGTTGGCAACGGAAACTGCCGCCCCCACGGCCACGCCGGCCACCACCGCGTCAGTGGCGAGGGACAGCGCGCTGGTCGGCGTGGAAAGCGGGGCGTAGAAGCTGCCGCCGTCCCAGAAATTCGGCTCCGAGCAGCCCAGGCAGCCATGGCCCGACTCGATGGGGAAGCTGGTGCCGCCGTTCCATTTCGTGGTGGCGCAGGCATTGTGTGTGGTCGGCCCCTTGCAGCCCAACTCGAACAGACACCAGCCGTTGCGCGCGCCCTCGTCGTCGAAGGTCTTGGCGAACTTGCCCTGGTCGTAGAACGGGCGGCGATAGCAGCGGTCGTGGATGGAGTTGCCGTAGAAGGCCGTCGGCCGCCCCAGCGCATCGAGCGCGGGCAACTGGCCGAAAGTCAGATAGTGCGCGAGCACGCCGGTGATCACCACCGGAATCGGCGGGCAGCCGGAAACATTGATGACCGGCTTGTCCTTCACGATGTCCGTCACCGGCACCGCACCCGTGGGGTTGGGCTGGGCGGCAGGAATGCCGCCGAAGGAAGAACAGGTGCCGACCGCCACCACCGCTGCCGCGCCCTTGGCCGCCTCCTGCAGCATGTCCAGGTTGCTGCGCCCGGCCACGGTGGAATAGGCGCCGCCCTGGCCCAGCGCGACCGAGCCGTCGACCAGCAGCAGATACTTGCCGTAGTTCTCCTTCATCGCATCCGCGCGCGATTTTTCCGCGCCGTAGCCCGATGCCGCCTGCAGGGTCTCGTGGTAGTCGAGGGAGATCATGTTGAAGATCATGTTTTCCAGCGTGGGGGATGCGGAGCGCGTCAACGACTCGGTGCAACCCGTGCACTCCTGGAACGACAGCCAGATCACCGACGGCCGCCGGGACTGCGCGAGCGCCTCGGCCATGGCGCGCCCCGCCTCCGGCGGCAGCGCCATCATCGTCGCCAGCGCCGCGCAGAATTTCAGGAATGCGCGGCGGCTGACTCCCTGTTCGGCGAGCCGTTCACCTACTGTCTTCTGATCCGCCATTTCTGCACCTCGCCATTGAGTTATGCATCCAGTCCGTGAATCTGTGCCTGCAATAACGCCAGCCCGCCCTCGATGTCGGCAGGCTGGCTCTTGAGAATTTCGGGAATTTCGGTGATCTCTATGCTATCGGCGATAATGTCGCCTTCGACGTTGTAGTGTGTCACCCACCACACGCCGGGATAGCGGGTCTCCATGACCTCGCTCGCCCCCATGGCATCAATGCGCGCGTTGACCTCCCCGTCGCCCAGCAGCACGCGCAATTGATCATATTCGCCCGGCGCGAACGGCAGGCTGTTGAGGTCCATGCTGCTGGCGACTCCCTCCTTTGCCAGCTTCTCGAGGCGCGCGGCGATTTCCGTCAGCAGCGCGCGCGGGTTCCCGATGGAGTATGGCTCCACGCTTTCGCTTTTTATAGGGATATTGTGCAGACTCATGCGCGCCACGCCTCAATAAGCTGCAGCGCGTGACTGCACGCCAGGGGAATGGCCGCCGCCACGGCCGGAGAGGGTTGTTCGCCCCAGTCGATGTCCTTGGGCTGGATGCCGATGAGGGCGCGGCGTTCGGGAAGATGGTCGGCAAGGCGCGCGATCATCAGCAGGTCGACCAGGCTGACCTCGTGCACGCTGCGCTTGCGATTGCCACCAACGAAGGCATCCATCTGCTCGCCTTCGAAGACCCGGGTTGCACCGGGGGCATCTCCCAGGTGCGCGGCATCGACGACGATGAGTTGATCTGCCTCCTCGATTGCGCCTGCCAGGGTAAAACTGAGGGTTCCGCCGTCCATCAGTTCGATGTCGTCGCGCCCCGCGGTCTGCTCCGCCAGCATGCGAATGACATGGATGCCCGCCCCCTCGTCCTGCAACAAGGCGTTGCCGATGCCCAGAACCAGTGTCTTGCCGCAACCACGCATGAGGCGCTCCTTTGCAGGATTGTTCTTGGTAGGCCATGCCCGGTGGATGTTGCCCGGATTGCCAAGCTAGTCTAGCACCGGAAAATTCAAACCTCAACAATCAACACCGTATGCTTTCGGGAGTATACTAGCTCCGTCATCCATGACGGACGGTTGAAATCATGTGCCTGGGCATCCCCATGCAAATCGACGTGATCGACGGCTACACCGCGCGCTGTAGCGCCAAGGGTGTGTCGCGCGAGGTGAGCACCTTCCTCATGCAGGGCGAGCCGCTGGAGGTGGGCGACTTCATCATCGTCCACGTCGGCTACGCCATCCAGAAAGTCAGCCCGCAGGAGGCGCAGTCCACTTGGGAACTGCTCGACGAAATGCTGGCGCTCGAGGACCAGGAAGCACAGCAGGCACAGACCGCCTCCGAACCATGACCTTTTCCGCCCAGGACTGGCTGGCGAAGATCAGGGCGCTGCCGCAGACGCGGCCGCTGCGCATCCTCAATGTGTGCGGCGGACATGAGCGCGTCATTTCGATGTCCGGGCTGCGTACCGCCCTCCCCCCCAACATCCGCCTGATTCCCGGCCCCGGCTGCCCGGTGTGCGTCTGCCCCGAAGAGGACGTTTTCCAGGCCATCCAGCTTGCCCGGAATGCAGACGTGATCCTGGTGGCCTTCGGCGACATGCTGCGCGTGCCGGTAAATGTCCGCAAGGAGGAAGTGCGCACCCTGGAGCAGGCCAAGGCCGCGGGCGCGGACGTGCGCCCCATCGCCAGCCCGCGGGAAGCGGTGCAGGTGGCGCGCGACAACCCCGCGCGCCAGGTGGTGTTCTTCGCCGCGGGTTTCGAAACCACCACCGCGCCCGTCGCCGCCATGCTGCTCGAAGGCGTTCCGCACAATCTTTCCGTGCTGCTCTCGGGACGCCTCACTTGGCCGGCCGTCGCCATGCTGCTTGCGTCCGGCACGTCCGGATTCGATGCCCTGGTCGCACCCGGCCATGTGGCTACCGTCATGGGCCCGGAAGAATGGAGCTTCGTGACGGATCAATACCGCATACCCACCGCAGTCGCAGGCTTCACACCTGTTTCCCTGCTCGCCTCTTTCTATTCCGTGCAGCGCCAATTCCTGGAAGGCAAGCCTTTCCTCGACAACTGCTATCCAGAGGTAGTGCGCCCCGGCGGCAATCCCGCCGCGCGCGCGCAGATCCGCAAGGTACTGCGTGTGGTGGACGCAAACTGGCGCGGCATCGGCATCATTCCGCTATCGGGCTACGCGCTCAACGAGGCCTATGCCACGCACGACGCACGCCTGCGTTTTGCCATGCAGGGTGAAGACGCGCGCAAACACAGCGGAGAAATGCCCCCAGGCTGCGATTGCGCGCGCGTGGTGCTGGGCAAGATCGACCCCAATGGCTGCAAGCTCTATGGCAAAGCCTGCACACCGCGCACGCCCATCGGCCCGTGCATGGTGTCGGACGAAGGCGCATGCCGTATCTGGTGGGCGAGCGGCATCCGCGAGGCGGCGCAGCCCGCAGCTGGCTGAGCGCGCGGCTCCTTCTGGACACAAGATGAATACCCGGCATGCTGCCCGCCCCATCCCCGTCCAGGCCCGCCGCTGGACGATGGGCGGCCGCGTGCAGGGCGTGGGCTACCGCGCCTTCGTGTTCAAGCTCGCACAGCGCTTCGGCCTTTCCGGCTGCGTGCAAAACCTGGGCGGCGAGGTGCGTGTTGAGGCGGAAGGCGCACCCGTTGCACTGGATCATTTCGCCGCCGCGCTGATAACCGATGCTCCGCCGCTTGCCCGGCCGCATGTCGTTCGCTGCGACCCCATGGCGCCCGACCAGTGGCACGGGTTCGCCATTCTGGAAAGCGCGGACAGCATGCTGTCGGACATCCACGTCCCGCCGGACAGTTTCCTGTGCGAGGACTGCCGCCGCGAACTCCTGGACCCACGCGACCGCCGCTACCGCTATCCCTTCATCAATTGCACCCAGTGCGGGCCGCGCTACACGCTGATCACGGCCATGCCCTACGACCGGCCCAACACCACGATGCACGGCTTCGCCCTGTGTCCGGCCTGCCGCGCGGAATATGAAGACCCGACCAACCGCCGCTTCCACGCGCAGCCCTTGGCCTGTCCGGACTGCGGACCGCAAGCGGCGTTCAAGGCATCTTCCGAAACCGCCTCCGGCGAGGCGGCTCTACAAGCCTGCATCGCGCGCCTGCGCCGGGGCGAAACAGTGGCCGTCAAAGGCGTGGGTGGCTACCACCTGATGTGTGATGCGGCCAATGCGGCCGCCATCGCGCAATTGCGCCGCAACAAGCGCCGCCCGCACAAGCCGCTGGCGGTAATGTTTCCCTGGCAAGGCGCGGATGGCCTCGCAGCCGTGCGCGCAAGACTGACGCTCGACCCCATTGAACAGGCCGCGCTGACCGACGCGGCGCGCCCCATCGTGCTGCTCTCCAAAGGGCCGGGCTGCTCGCTGCCGGATGCCATCGCACCCGGGCTGAACGAGATCGGCGCCATGCTGCCCTACAGCCCCCTGCACCACTTGCTGCTCGGCGATTTCGGCGGTCCGCTCATCGCGACCTCGGGCAATGTCAGCGGGGAGCCGGTGCTGACCGATAATGCCGAGGCCGAAACCCGGCTCGCCAGGGTCGCGCAATCCTTCCTGCACCATGACCGGCCCATTGCCCGCCCCGCGGACGACCCGGTGCTGCGCATCATCGCCGGCGCCCCGCGCCTGCTGCGCGCCGGGCGCGGTATCGCGCCACTGGAAATCGAGCTCCCGTTCGAAGTCGCGGAACCCGTGCTAGCCGTGGGCGGACACATGAAGAATGCCGTGGCCATGGCATGGAAGAACCGCGCCGTGCTGTCGCCGCACATCGGCGAGCTGGGCGCCCCGCGCAGCGCCGAAACATTCGAACGCGTCATTGCCGACCTGCAACGTCTCTACGGCGTGCAGGCACGGCACATCGCGTGCGATGCCCATCCGGATTACTATAGCAGCCGCTGGGCCGCGAGGCAGGGCTTGCCGCTCACGCGCATCCAGCACCACCGCGCCCATGCTTCGGCGCTGGCCTTCGAAGGCGGATATGAACAGACCTGGCTCACCTTCACCTGGGATGGCGTGGGATTAGGGGACGATGGAACATTATGGGGTGGCGAAGCCTTCCTCGGCCGGCCCGGCGCATGGCAACGCGTGGGCAGCTTCAAGCCCTTCCGCCTGCCCGGCGGCGAGGCGGCCGGACGCGAGCCATGGCGATCCGCTGCCGCGCTTTGCTGGGAAGCCGGCATCGAGTGGCAGACGGATCGATTTGACATCGCCATACTGAAAGCGGCCTGGAAAAATGGTGTGAATGCGCCGGCGACCTCGGCGGCGGGCCGTCTGTTCGATGCCGCCGCCAGCCTGCTCGGGCTGTGCGACCATGCCAGCTTCGAAGGACAGGGGCCGATGTTGCTGGAAGCCATAGCCCGGGGTGAGGCCCCACCCGTTGCCCTTCCCTTGCGCGAAAACACAGACGGAGTGCTGATCGCGGACTGGGCGCCCCTGCTGCCAGCCCTGTGCGACGGCGGAACATCCGTCGCACGGCGGGCGATGCAGTTCCATGCCAGCCTCGCAAACTGCATTACCGAGTTCACACGGCACATACGCGCGCACGCGCCATTCGACCGCGTGGGTTTGACCGGCGGCGTGTTCCAGAACAAACTGCTTACCGAGCTCGCCGTGCAGCGCCTCAGCAAGGCCGGATTCGAAACCACGCTCGCAAAACGCGTGCCGTGCAACGATGGCGGCTTGGCCATGGGAGAAATCGTAGAAGCGGCCTTCCACCATGAATGACATCACATCGCCTGCCGACACCCATATCAGCCTGGCCCACGGCAACGGCGGACGCTACATGCGCGAGCTGATAGACACGCTGTTTGCGCGCCATCTCGACAACCCCCTGCTCGACGTGCAGACCGACGCCGCGTGCCTTCCTCCGCTGGACGGCGAGCTGATGGTGACCACGGATGGGTTCACCGTGCAACCGCTGGAGTTTCCCGGCGGCACCATAGGCTCGCTCGCCGTGCACGGCACGGTGAACGACCTCGCAGTGTCCGGCGCGGTGCCGCATTACCTCACGGTCAGCGCCTTCATCGAGGAAGGTTTCGAGATCGCGCAATTGGAGCGCATCGTGGCGAGCATGGCGCAGGCCGCAGCCAGGGAGGGCGTGAGCGTGGTCGCGGGCGACACCAAGGTGGTGCGGCGAGGCGAAGGGGGCGGGCTATATCTCTCGGTCGCCGGCATCGGCGTGCGTGCGAAAGACCTGCGGCTCGGCCTGGACCGCATACAGGCGGGCGATGCGGTGCTGGTCAGCGGGCCCGTGGGCGATCACGGGATCTCCGTGATGCTGGCGCGCGAACAGTTCGGCCTGAGCGGCGAACTGCGCTCGGATGCCGCCAGCGTGCTGCCGCTGGCTCGTGCCCTGTGGCCCCTGGCCGGCCTGCGCTTCATGCGCGACCCCACGCGCGGCGGACTGGCCACGGTCATGCACGAGATCAGCCGCGCGTCCAAGCTGCGGGTGCGCCTGCGACAGCCGGACATCCCGGTACGCGGCGCAGTATCCTCGGTCTGCGAAATGCTGGGCTACGATCCGTTGTTTCTTGCCTGCGAGGGACGTGCCGTGGCCATCGTGAATGCGGACGACGCCAATGAAGCGCTGGCGCGCTGGCGCGCATTGCCTGAGGGGAAGCACGCCGCGATCATCGGCCGGATCGAGAGCGGGCGGCCGGACGTGGTGCTGGAAACGGAATTCGGCGGCGAGCGTTTACTGGACGAACTCGAAGATGCCCCCCTGCCGCGGATTTGCTAAGAGCGCGGGATGGGTTTACCCTGCGGAAAAAGCAGAGGCTGACTATGCATGAGATGTCGCTTGCGGAGAGCGTGCTGCGCATCATCGAGGATGAGGCGCGCAGTCATGAACTGCAGCGCGTGCGCGGCGTGACGCTGGAGATCGGCAAACTGGCGGCGGTGGAACCAGACGCCATGCGCTTCGCCTTCACTGCGGTGACGCAGGACACGCTGGCCGAGGGCGCCACGCTCACGCTGCTGGAAATCCCCGGCGAGGGGCACTGCGCCGCCTGCGGCGCAGCCGTGCGGATGGATGATGCGCTCGCCCTGTGTGCGCAGTGCGGCAGCGGCTCGGTGCTGGTCACGGGCGGCGATCGGATGCGCATCGTGGAACTGGAAGCGGAATAGGAGCAAGGACATGTGCGGAACCTGCGGCTGCGGCCATACCCTGATCAAGCCGGCGCGCGCGAAGACGACGGGCGGCGCCCTGAATTTTCGTCCGGTATCGGGCACACCCGAGGCTGGCGCCGCCGTTCCGCAAACCCCGACGTCGGAGGCCGAAACCCGCCGCATCAAGGTGGAGCGCGACCTGCTGGCGGAAAACGATGGCTGGGCCGGCGAAAATCGCGCGCGCTTTGGCGCGGCAAAGACCCTGGCGCTAAACCTGGTCTCCAGCCCCGGCTCGGGCAAGACCACGATATTGGTGCGCACTCTGCAGGAGCTGCGCGGCAAGGTGCCGCTGGCGGTGATCGAAGGCGATCAGCAGACGGAGAACGATGCCGAGCGCATCCGCGCCACGGGCGTGCCTGCCGTACAGATCAACACCGGCAAGGGCTGCCACCTTGATGCCGTCATGGTGCGGCATGGCGCGGAAGAACTGCCGGACCTGGCCTGCGGCGTGCTGTTCATCGAGAACGTGGGCAACCTGGTGTGCCCGGCCTCCTTCGACCTGGGCGAGGACGCCAAGGTGCTGGTGCTGTCCGTGACGGAGGGCGAGGACAAGCCGCTCAAGTATCCGGACATGTTCCGCGCGGCCAGACTCATGCTGCTCAACAAGTGCGACCTGCTGCCGCATCTTGCCTTCGATGCCGAACTGGCGTGCGCCAACGCACGGCGGGTCAACCCCGACATCGAGATCATCCGCCTCTCGGCCACCAGTGGCGAGGGCATGGACGACTGGCTGGCATGGATCGCGCGCCAGCAGGCCGCCTGAACCCGCGCCCCCCTACAGCTCGTTATTGACGGGCGTATTTCTGCCCCGGCAGGAACAGCGCCGGATCCACCATGGCGCCGTTGAGCACCACGCTCCAGTGCAGATGGGGGCCGGTCGCGCGGCCGGTCATGCCGGAGCGGGCGATTTCCTGCCCCTTGCCCACCTTTTCGCCCGGTTTCACCTCGATGTGGCTGAGATGGCAATACATGGTGATCAGCCCATCGCCGTGATCCACGAACACCGTCTTGCCGTTGAAGAAGTAGTCCCCCACCGCCAGCACCTGCCCTTGGCCCGCGGCCTTCACCGGGGTGTCGCTCGGCACGACCAGGTCTATGCCGGAATGCGGTGAACGCGCCTCGCCGTTGAAGAAGCGGCGCAGCCCGAACGCACTGCCCATCTGACCATCCACCGGCTCGATGAAATCCAGGTCGGTGCGCGGTGTATCACGCCAGTGCAGCTTCAGCGCCTTGATCTGCGCGATCTCCCTCAGCGCGCGCTTCAGGTCCTTGGGTGACAGATCCACCTTGCGCTTACTCTTGAGCGTGATGTGCTGCTCGGGGTAGGCCTTGGGGCCGACATCGAACGCCAGCGACCGGGAGGCGCCGCCCGTGCTGACCTGCAACTGTTGTTCGCCCGGCTTGGTATCGAGCGGTACGCCCACAACGGCATACCACTCGCCGTGGTCCGGCGCCACCAGCACCCGGTGCTTGCCTAACCACGCCTCCGGCGCAGGATCCTTCTTCACATCCCCGCCGAGCGGGATGACGGCGACCCCGCCGGGGACGCTGGACGACGCCGGCAGGCCGGCTTGGGCAGCCAGCGGCAAGGCCAGCAGCAGCAGGCCGAACAGGTTATTGATGCATCGCATGCGGATTACACCCTCCTTATTGCTTGAATGCCTGGGCCATGAACGCCATGCCCTGCTTCCATGAATCCTTGTCCGCCTTCGCATTGTAAGCCAGCGGCAAGTTGAATTCCTTGCCGTACCGGGTTGCGCCCGGGTTGGTGAAACTGTGCTCGGCGCCCGGGTAGGTCACGATCAGCGCCTTCACGTCCGCCGCCTGCATTTCCTCGCGGAAGGCGGCGACCTGTTTGGCCGGGATGAAGGGATCGGCCTCCCCGGTAAACGAAGCAATGCGCGCCTGCACCTTGCCCTTTTCCGCCGGATGATCGGTCGCCAGGGGGCCGTGGAAGCTCTCCACCACCTTGAGCGGCTCGCCAATACGCGCCATGTTGAGCACCACCCCGCCGCCGAAACAGTAGCCGACCGCGCCTATCCGCTGCGGATCCACACCCGGCTGCCGCTTCAACAGATCCAGCGCGGCCTCAAAGCGCGCCCTGGCCGCGGCTTCATTCTTCATCACCGCGCTGGAAAATTTCTGCGCATCGTCGGGATGCCTCGCCTGCCTCCCGTTGCCATACATATCCAGCGCCAGCGCAGTATAGCCCCGCGCCGCGAGCATGCGGGCGCGCTTGCGCGCATACGCATTCAAGCCCCACCACTCGTGCACCACCAGCACGCCGGGATGCGGGGTCTTGGCCGCATCGTCCCACGCCAGATAGCCCTTGAGCTTGACGCCATCGGCCTCATAGCTCACGTCCTTGCCCTGTACCGCTGCATGCGCGGCGGCAGCAAATAGCGACAGTCCCAACAGCAGCAGGATTCGTTTCATGTTGTCCTCGGCCCGACCGGTTACGATAAAGCACTGCGGCAAGCATGGCCAACCGGACACGGCCAGGCAATCCGCCTGGCGCATTTTAGCGCCTTTTGCTCGGGCCCGTCGCGCGAAGCGTCGGCGCCGCTTGCGCCGCTGCAAATATCGCGTGACATATTGCAGCGAAACGCTTTCGGGGGGAAAATCGGGAAACTCTTGCTCGCAACACGGGAACCTCCTTATGCCCAATCATCTCATCAGCGAGACCAGCCCTTACCTGCAGCAGCATGCCGACAATCCGGTGGACTGGTATCCGTGGAACGCCGAGTCGCTGCGCCTGGCGCGCGAACAGGACAAGCCCATCCTGCTTTCCATCGGCTATTCCGCGTGTCACTGGTGCCATGTGATGGCGCACGAATCCTTCGAGGATGCCGGGATCGCGGCGCTGATGAATGCGCATTTCATCAACATCAAGGTGGACCGGGAGGAGCGTCCCGATCTCGACCAGATCTACCAGACCGCGCATTACATGCTGACCCAGCGCAGCGGTGGCTGGCCGCTGACCATGTTCCTTACACCCGACGGCACGCCGTTCTTCGGCGGCACTTATTTCCCCAAGTGGAACAGCCACAATCTGCCGGCGTTTCCCGACGTGCTCAGACACATTTCCACCGTCTACCGGGAGCACCGCGATGAACTGGCCGCGCAAAATCGGGAACTGCTGGCGGTACTGGCTAGAAGCGCCGGACAACTGGGGCAACCGGCAGAGGCGTTGCACGATGCGCCGCTGGAGGCGGCGTCTAACCAGCTTGCAGAGACCTTCGACCACGAACACGGCGGATTCGGCGATGCACCCAAATTTCCGCATCCAGTCGAACTCGATTTTCTGCTGCGCCACAGCCGGCTGGCCGGCGACGCCCACGCCGAACATATGGTGCTCCACACTCTGGAACAGATGGCGCACGGCGGCATCTACGACCAGTTGGGCGGCGGATTCTGCCGCTACAGTGTGGACGCCTACTGGAACATCCCGCATTTCGAAAAGATGTTGTACGACAATGGCCTGCTGCTCGCCCTGTACTGCGATGCCTGGCAACAGAGCGGCAATCCGCTGTTCGCACACGTTGTCGAGGAGACCGCAGGGTGGGTGCAGCGCGAGATGACCACGGCGAACGGCGGTTTTTGCTCGTCGCTGGATGCGGACAGCGAGCATGAGGAAGGAAAATTCTACGTCTGGCAGCGCGATGACATTCTGGATCTGCTTACACCCGAGGAGTTCGCGGTGGTCGCGCCGCATTTCGGGCTGGATCTGGCGCCAAACTTCGAGCAACTCGCCTGGCACCTGCACGTCAGCGTGCCGTTGAGCCGGGTCGCCGTCAGCCATCACCTCAACCCGGATTCAGCGGGGGAATTGCTGGCCTCGGCGCGGAGCAAGCTGTTTGCCGCACGCGAGCAGCGGGTGCGCCCCGGTCGAGACGACAAGGTGCTGTCGTCCTGGAATGGCCTGATGATCACCGGCATGGCGCGCGCCGCCCGCGTGATGCAGCGCCGGGACTGGCTGCACACCGCGCAACGGGCCATGGACTTCCTGCGCACGACGATGTGGCGCGAAGGCCGGCTGCTCGCGGCGTACCGCAGCGGCAAGGCCCACCTCAACGCCTACCTGGATGACTACGCCGTGCTGCTGCAGGCGGCGCTGGAGTTGATGCAGGCCGAGTTCCGGACAGTCGATCTCGAATTCGCGATCCAGCTTGCCGATGCGCTGCTGGCGGGTTTCGAGGACAAGGACGATGGGGGATTCTTCTTTACGAGCCACGACCATGAGGCGCTGATCCAGCGGCCCAGGAGCGGTCAGGACAATGCCATTCCCTCGGGCAACGGCATCGCCGCCGCGGCCTTGCAGCGGCTAGCCGTGATCACCGGAAAGCAGGAATATGGATACGCGGCCGAGCGCTGCCTGAAGGCGTTCTTTCCGGCGATGCAGCAAGGAGCCGGCTACCACTGCAGCCTGTGCACCGCGCTAGGGGAATATCTGCAGCCCGCCTCGTTGCTGGTACTGCGCGGCAAACCGGCCGAGATGGCCGCATGGCGGATGGACCTGCGCCGGCGCTATTTGCCTAACGTGATCACGATGACACTGCCGGACAACGCGGGTACCCTGCCAGAACCACTGGCCAAGCCGGTCACGAGCCAGCCCACGGCCTGGCTATGCAGGGGCACCCAGTGCCTGCCGCCCATCACCCGTATCGGCGACCTGCTCTCGGCCCTGAATTCCGCCTGAGCGCGCCGTCCGGCGAACGTCCTAACGGCGGGTGCGCGGCCGGTATTTGTCCGCACAGGCGTTGATGGCCTTGTCGGACTTGTCGCCGGCCTCCAGGCATTTGGTGATGTCGGGGCCTTGGCGCTTGTCCAGCGGGATGGCCGACTTGGGTTGTTCGACCACGGTCTGCTGCCCGCCGCCCTGCGCCGCAGGGGGCTGGCCGGGTGCCGCCGCAGACGGCGCAGATGCCGCCGCTCCCGCCGAACGCACGTTGGCCATGTCGACGTCCGCAGGCGCTTCGTCTGCCGGCGTCTGGCTTACCGAGCCCTGCGCGGCAGCTTGCGCCGCAACGGGGGAAGAGGTGGCCGCATTGCCTCGGTCCTGGGCCAGCACGGGCGCCGTCAGCAGCCCGCAAAACAGTGCGAGGATCAGTTTACTCATCAATGCATCTCCTTTCCGCCACGGTCATCGGTAAACATATGTTCCGGCGCCGCCTCAACGCAGGACGAAACCTTGCGCCTCGGACGAGAAACCGGTGAGTTCGCTGGCCACGCCGGCGCCGAAGCGCTTGGCCAGCCTGTCCGCAAAACCCTCGCGTTTGGTGTAATCCACGATGTTTTTCGCCTTGATCACGTCGCGCGCCACGGACTGCACGCTGCCCAGGCCGTCTGCCAGGCCCAGGTCTATGCTCTTCTGGCCGGTCCAGATCAGGCCGCTGAACATTTCCGGCGTTTCCTTCAGGCGCTTGCCGCGCCCTTCGCGCACCACGGCGATGAACTGCTGGTGGATCTCGTCCAGCATCTGCTGCGCAATCGCCGCCTGTTTCGGATTCGGCGGCGAGAACGGATCGAGGAAGCCCTTGTTCGCGCCCGCCGTCAAAAGGCGGCGGTCCACGCCCAGCTTGGCCATGGTCCCGGTGAACCCGAAGCCGTTCATCAGCACGCCGATGGAGCCGACCAGGCTGGCCTTGTTCACGTATATCTTGTCGGCAGCGGCGGCCACGTAATAGCCGCCGGAAGCGCAAATATCCTCGACCACCACGTACAGCGGGATGGCGGGATATTTCTTGCGCAGGCGCCGAATTTCGTCATTGATTGCGCCGGCCTGCACCGGGCTGCCGCCCGGACTGTTGATGCGCAGGATGACGCCCTGGGTGTCCTTGTCCTTGAACGCCGCCTGCAGGGCCTGGATGATGTTGTCGGCGCTGGCGGGCTTATCCGCGGCAATTTCGCCGTTGAGCTGCACCAGCGCGGTATGCTTGCCCGTAAGCGCGGCCTCTGTCTTGCCGCCCCCCCAGCCGAGAATGACGAGCAGTACGATGAACAGGTAGATGAATGTCAACGACTTGAAAAAGATGCTCCACTTGCGTGCGCGCCGCTGCTCCTGAATGGCCGCCATGGCAAGCTTGCCCAATACCTCGCGTTCCCAATTGCTGTTGTATTCAGACATCGCACGTCTCCTCTTCTAGTAATGCGCAGTATATCAGGCATATGCGCTGAACCACTCGCGAAAACCCGCGTAGTCGTCCAGCAGCACCAGCGGCTGCAGTTCACGCAATTGCTCCACCGGGTGCGCGCCATGGGTCATGCCCACTGCGTCCACCCCGGCATTGGCCGCCATCTGCAGGTCGTGCGTGGTATCGCCCACCATCAACACGCGCTCCGGTTCCACGCCCAGTTCCTCCATGATCTCCAGCAACATCGCCGGGTGCGGTTTGGAAAAGGTCTGGTCCGCCGTGCGCGTGGCGTGGAAATACCCCTCCATGCCGGAAGTGCGCATCGACCTGTCCAGGCCGGCGCGGCTCTTGCCGGTCGCCACCGCGAGCCGGTAACCTGCGTTGTGCAGGCCAGCGATGGTGTCGCGCGCGCCATCGAACAGGGGAATCGTCTCGTCCCGAGACAAGTAATAATGGCGATAGCGTTCCGCCAGCGGCTGGTACAGTTCGGGCGGCGCATCGGGCACAGCATGGCGCAGCGCCTCCACCAGCCCCATGCCGATCACGTGGCGCGCGGCCTCGTCGCTCGGCACGGGCAGGCTCAGGTCGCGGCATGCCGCCTGTATCGAGCCGGAAATCACCGCGGTCGAATCGACCACTGTGCCGTCCCAGTCAAAAACAATCAAATCGTAATGCTTGCTCATCGCTTCTTCCATCGTAAAGGCCGCAAAGCCCTGTGGACGCGCAGCCTGGTATTGCTCAATCAGGGCGGCATTTTATCATCTTTGCTTGCCTGCCCCGCCAATAGGCACTAGCATGCTGCGCCATGAATACAACGCCCGCCAACTGGCTGATATACTGCCGTCCCGGCTTCGAGCGCGACTGCGCGGAAGAGACGCGCGCGAAACCGGTGGAAGTCAATGACGGCAGCGGCTACGTCCTGCTCCAGGGCAAGCCGCGGCTGACTTATGCCAGCCTCGCATTTTCCCGGCAATTGCTGCATCTGCGCGGTGAAGCGTCTGACCTCCCGGAACGTGACCGCCTGACACCGCTGCTGGCCGCGCTCCCCGCCGAACCGGCGCAATTCGGCGCGCTCCTGCTGGAAACCCCCGACACCAACGAAGGAAAGACCTTGTCCAGTTTCACCCGCCGCTTCCAGCCGCTGCTGGAAGGGGCGCTGCGCGAAGCGGACCGCCTCGCCGCCGATCCCGCCTTGCCGCGCCTGCACATCTTCTTTCCCGACAAGCAGCGCGCCCTGGTCGCAACCAGCGATCCTGCAAACAGCGCGGCCGCGCACATGGGCATACTGCGCCTGAAAATGCCGCACGATGCGCCCAGCCGCTCCTACCTCAAGCTGGCGGAGGCATTCGAGGTATTCCTGTCGTCTGCGGAACGGGCGCAGTGGCTGAAACCCGGCATGACCGCAGTGGACCTGGGTGCCGCGCCCGGCGGCTGGACCTGGCAACTGGTGCAACGCGGGCTGAAGGTCATCGCCGTCGACAACGGACCACTGAAGGGTGTGGCGGCGAGCCACCCCGCTATCCGCCACCTGCGCCAGGACGGCTTCCGCTACCGCCCGCCGCGTCCGGTTGACTGGCTGGTGTGCGACATGGTGGAAAAACCGCAGCGCGTGGCGGAACTCGTGACCGGGTGGATCGCATCGGGCCTGAGCACGCGCGCCATCTTCAACCTGAAGCTGCCGATGAAGAAGCGCGTGGCGGCGCTGGACGAAGCGCTGGGTATCACGCGCGGCATGCTCGACGCCAAGGGGATCAAATACCGGCTCGCGGTCAAACAGCTCTATCACGACCGCGAGGAAGTGACGGCGTTCCTTGCGCGCACACAGCCGTCCGCCCGGCGCCGCTGAGCAGCAGCAGCGGCAAGTGTCATCCGTCGAATTTGACGTTGAGACCGGTCAGCAGCAGGAAGGCGTTTTTCATGATGGGCGGCTGGGACAGGCTGTTGTAGCGGTCCTGCACGGTGATTTTCAGACTCAGCGTGTCATTGATGGCAACGACGAGGCTGCCGTCGAAGGTGACGAGCGCGCCGTGATCGCGGTTCAGATTGGGGGTGACGATGAGCCGCTGCTTGAGGGTCGTGCTCGGCGTCAGCTTACTGCTCGATTCCTCGCCAACCAGCAATTGCGCGGTGCTGAAGCGGGTCCGAAGTTGATTCCCGACGACCACGCCGGGATCGTTGTAGCGGTCATCGCGGTAGCTGACGCCGCCCAGTACGTCCCATTTATTGTCGTCGGTATGAATCAGGTGATAGCCCGCGCCCACACTGGTGACGCTGCGCACGCTGAGCAACTGTATCCTGTCGTGCGTGAGGTCCAGCGCGGCAAAACCCAGGGTCGTATCGGTGAAGTCATGGTCGTAGCGCGCTCCGCCCATCCACTGGTTTGCCGTGGTCGAGGTGGTGGTCACACCGTTGGCGGTGCTCTCCGCCCGGCTGCCCAGGGCTTGCGCATAGAGCGCAAGCTTGCTGTGTTCATCACTCCGCTTCGCGGCATCGATCGAGAACGCCAGGCTGGAATTGCGCGTATTGCCGGACGCATACGACAGCGACGCGGCGGCATCACCGTGCCATTTCCCGTCAGCCTTAACGTCGAGCGCCTTGACCTTGGCCCTCGCCTGGACTACCGGCTCGTCAGCACGGACGGCGCTGCAACCCAGCGCCACCCCGAGCAAGGCCGCCCAAGCGCATGACTTGACGATGGCGGCTTGTCGAAATGGTGTTGCGGAAGCGGTCACCGCTCGTGATCACCTCCGCGTCCGTGGTCGTCCCGACCCTCGTCCTTGCGGCCGTGACCGCGGCCTTGCTCATCCCTGCGCTCGTAACGTCCGGCCTGGGGTGCCCGTTCCTGACGCATCTGCTGCGGCTGCCGGGACAGCACGGCAGCCGCCCCCGGAATGAACGGCCCGCGCGGCGGCGTATTCACCGCGCGCGGCATTTCGCCAGGCCGGGGCTGCGCCACCCCGGGTTGCATCATGCCGGGCCGCGTCATGCCGGGCTGCATGGGCCGGGGTGCATTCTGCGTACCCATATAGACGCCCTGGGCCGCGTTCGCCGGCGTAGGCGCCGGTTGCGGCCGCCCCCAGCGTGAGTCGTATTGCTGCGGAGGCTGCCGCCCATCGCGGCCCTCCGCGCCGTAGCGCCGCTCGTCCCGGTCGCGTTGGTATCTGTCTCCGTCGCGCCGGTCATCGTGGTTGCGAGAATATCCGCCGTCTTGCCCATAATATCCACCACCATAGTAGCCCCCACCGCCATAGTAGCCGCCGTCGCCGTCGTGAACGCGGCCGTCACCCGGAGGCACGACCACGCAGCCGCTGGCCAGGACAGCGATAGAAATCAGTAACAGGGTATTTTTCATCATCACCTTCAGGATCAACCAAACTGGAACCAAATGGGGTCACGCGCGCATCACCCCCCTTATTGCGCACGCGGGCGGCAGCGTGATGGCCGCCGCCCGGAATAACTGAAACGCACAGGCCTTGATGGTACCAAATGTCCCCTCGCCGTTCCACCGGCCCGAGGTGCACCGTTGCATAACAGCACTGACACGCAGGAAGGTGGGCCACCGCCGCCCCTCAGTCCGGATCGTCGTGCCGCAGCACTTTCATCACCACGTCCATACCAAAGCCGCGCGATTGCAGGAAACGCGCCTGGCGAGCCTTTTCCTTCTGATTTTGGGGGAACACGCCGAATTTCTTCTGCCACACCTCGCGCGCGGCTTCAAGTTCGGATTCCTTCAGCGCGGGGAGCGCTTGGCCAACGAGGTCCTCGGACAGGCCTTTCTGGCGCATTTCGTGGGCAATGCGCTGTGCGCCGAAGCGGCCGCGCCGGGTGCTGACGATCAGTTCCGCCGCACGCGCATCGGAAAGCCAGTTGCGCTTTTCCAGTTCATCGAGCACGGCATCCACGTCCTCGCCCTCCTGCACATGCGGCAGGAGCTTGACGCGCAGTTCCGCGCGGCTGTGTTCGCGCCGCGCCAGGAAACGCATGGCGCGCACGCGCAGGGTGACGGTGGGGACCCGCTTTTGCCGCGGGGCCTCAGCCGGATTTGAATCAGCCCTCTTCCTCAACGGCGGCGGCCTTACTGGCGCGGGAAGATTTCGCCGGCTTCTCGGTCTTTTCCGCCTGGTCGGCCGCAACCGCCGGTGCCGCCGCGACGGGCTCCAGCAGGGCCACGCCCAGCGCAGCGCGCACCTTGTTCTCGATCTCGCGCGCGATGGCCGGATTCTCTTTCAGGTATTCACGGACGTTATCCTTGCCCTGGCCGATCTTCTCGCCGTTGTAGGCATACCAGGCACCGGATTTTTCCACGATCTTGTTCTGCACGCCCAGTTCGACGATTTCGCCCTCGCGCGAGATGCCCTCGCCGTACAGGATGTCGAAATGGGCTTCCCTGAACGGAGGCGCCACCTTGTTCTTCACCACCTTGACGCGGGTCTCGTTGCCGATGACCTCGTCGCCCTTCTTGATCGCGCCGGTGCGGCGAATGTCCAGGCGCACGGAAGCGTAGAACTTGAGCGCATTGCCGCCGGTGGTGGTTTCGGGGTTGCCGAACATCACGCCTATCTTCATGCGGATCTGGTTGATGAAGATCACGAGCGTGTTGGAGCGCTTGATGTTGGCGGTGAGTTTGCGCAGCGCCTGCGACATCAGGCGCGCATGCAGGCCCATTTGGGGGTCGCCCATCTCGCCCTCGATCTCTGCCTTGGGCGTAAGCGCAGCGACGGAGTCAATCACCACCACGTCCACCGAGTTCGAGCGCACCAGCATGTCGGCGATCTCCAGCGCCTGCTCGCCGTTGTCCGGCTGGGAGATCAGCAGGTCTTCCACCTTCACGCCCAGCTTCTGGGCGTAGCCGGGATCCAACGCGTGTTCAGCGTCCACAAAGGCGGCCGTGCCGCCCATCTTCTGCATTTCAGCGATCACCTGCAGGGTAAGCGTGGTCTTGCCGGAGGACTCCGGGCCATAAATTTCCACAACCCGCCCGCGCGGCAGGCCGCCGACGCCCAGGGCGATGTCCAACCCCAGCGAACCGGTGGAGACCACTTGCAGGTCCCTGCCCGCCTCATGCTCCCCCAGCCGCATGATGGAACCCTTGCCGAACTGCTTCTCGATCTGGCTCAGGGCCGCGGCAAGCGCCTTGCTCTTGTTCTCATCCATTCGGTTGTCCTCCTCATCTAAAGATGGCTCAATTATGGCACATCAATTCGCACCTGTACAGAACGATTGTTCTTTGCATGTAATATATTGAGCAACAATGGTTTTAGCGTATTTTTCGGGGCTTACACGGTCACGCCACGACGGGCAGCCCGGCGGCGAAATCCAGCACCCCCTGCAGCGCAATGCGCACCGACCGGGCGCGGATTTCCGCGCGATCGCCATCAAGCAAATAGCGGCCGGCGACAGTCGCGCCGCTCCGCGCCGCCCACGCAAACCACACCGTGCCAACCGGCTTGTCGGGCGTGCCGCCGCCCGGTCCGGCGATGCCGCTTACCGCCAGGGCGAGATCGGCATGGCTGTGGTGCAGCGCGCCCTCGGCCATCTCGCGCACGGCAAGTTCGGAGACCGCGCCATGCGCACGCAGCGTCTCCTCGCGCACGCCCAGCATCTCCACCTTGGCCTGGTTGGCATAGGTAACGAAGCCGCGCTCGAACCAGCCCGAGCTGCCGGGAATATCGGTAATCGCCTGCGCCACGCCGCCGCCGGTGCAGGATTCCGCCGTGGCCAGGCTGAAGCCGCGAGAGGTCAGCATTTCGCCGACTTGTGCAGCCAATTGTTCCATTGGGCCAGCCTTCCGTCAGGTATCAGAGACCGCGTGCAAGATCGTTTTGCACATCCACCACCGCCTCCAGTCCCACCGCAATGCGCAGCAGACCGTCGGTGATCCCCGCCGCGGCGCGCGCCTCGGGCGAGATGCGCGCGTGCGTCGTGCTCGCCGGGTGGGTGATGGTGGTCTTGGCATCTCCCAGGTTGGCGGTGATCGAGATCATGCGCGTATTATCCACCACGCGCCACGCGCCCTCCTTGCCGCCCTTCACCTCGAAGCTGACGATGCCGCCGCCGGTCAACTGCTGCTTCATTGCCAGTTGATGCTGCGGATGCGAGGGCAAACCGGGGTAATACACGCGCGCCACGCCAGGCTGCTGTTCCAGCCAAAGCGCAAGCTTCAGCGCATTGGCGCTGTGCGCATCCATGCGGATCTTCAGCGTCTCCAGGCCTTTTAGGAATACCCAGGCGTTGAATGCGCTCATGGTGGGGCCGGCCGTGCGCAGGAACCCATACACCCCCTCCATGTGCTTCTTGCTGCCCAGCACCGCGCCGCCCAGAACCCGGCCCTGGCCGTCGATGTACTTGGTGGCGGAATGGATCACGATGTCCGCACCCAGTTGCAGCGGCTTTTGCAGCATGGGCGTGCAGAAGCAGTTGTCCACCGCGAGCAGTGCGCCGTGCTGTTTCGCGACGGCCGAAATCGCGGCGATGTCCGACACCTCGGTCAGCGGATTGGACGGCGTCTCCAGGAAGAACAGCTTCGTCTCGGGCCGCACCGCCGCCTGCCATTGCATGACATCGGTGGCGGAAACATAAGTCGTCTCCACGCCAAAACGCTTGAGAATGTTGTTGAAGAGATTCACCGTCGCGCCGAACAGGCTCTGCGAGGCGACAATATGATCGCCCGCTTTCAACAAACCCATGCAACAGGCGAGGATGGCGGACATGCCGGACGCGGTCGCCACGCATTGCTCCGCGCCTTCCAGGGCGGCGAGCCGCTCCTCGAACATGGTGACCGTGGGATTCGTGAAGCGCGAATAGATGTTGCCCGGCTCCTCGCCGATGAAGCGCCTGGCCGCCTGCTCGGCGCTGTCGAACACGAAGCTCGATGTGAGAAACAGCGCCTCGCTATGCTCGTGGAATCCAGTGCGCACTTCGCCCGCGCGCACGCCCAGGGTTTCCGGTTGATAGTTTTCGTCTGTCATTGTTTACGTCCTTTCCGCTTCCGCGTTCATCCACCGGGCCACCTCGCGGCCCTGTTCGCTGCGTGACAAGTAATCGATCACGCCCCTCCTGTCCTGCTCGCTGCGGTTCTGGCTGAGCTTGAATTTCCCTTCGATGCGGTGCAGCGCGATCTCGAACCCCACGATGCCAGGCAGCAGACGCTCGCGCAGGTTCGGCGTGATCTCCAGTTTCCAGGGAGATGCCGCGCCTTGCTCGTTCGTCTCCACCAAGCCGTGCAGCGCCCGCTCCAGTTCGTCCTCGGGCAGAATGCGCGCCCGGCCCCAGGCATGCACCGCGATATAGTTCCATGTCGGTACCGTGCCGGATTGTACTTCGTAAGCGGACGGCGACACATAGGCATGCGGGCCGTTGAACACGATCAGGACCTCCTGTCCGTCCGCAAGGTGGCGCCACTGCGGATTATTTCGCGCCACGTGCCCGATCAACGCACCGTGCATGCCTGCCTCGGGCTTCAGCGCCAGCGGCAGGTGGCTGATGAATGGCGCACTCCCGTCCCGGGTAATCACGAGGGCGAAGCTGTGCGCACGCATGACCGCGTGCAGCGCGGGCAAATCGGTTCTGGCAAACTGCTCCGGCAGATACATCGCGCCTCCCAAATAAAAAACCCGGCAGCTTGACGCTAAACCGGGTTTCCCACGCTTTAGCAGTATTTATAACGCGCCCGCAAGCTGTTCCGCATCAAATCGGCGCTGAGTTAAATCTACCTGAGGCCGCACGCCCTGTCAACACACCGCTCGCGCATTCAGTGGGCCCGCGCCGCTGGCCGGTGCGGGAACGCGAAGATCAGCACCAGAATGACCCCGATCAGCGCGCCCGAGGCCGCGAAACGGCTGAGGTCGAGCCCTCCGCTGGCAAGCGGCTTATCGAGGAAATCGCCGACCACGGCGCCCAGCGGCCGCGTCAGAATGAAAGCCGCCCAGAACAGGACGGGCCGGGAAACGCGCGTCCAGAAATACGCCGCCGCGATCATAGCAAGCAGCACGCCGAACACTGCGATGCCGCCCGTGTATCCCAGCGCCTCGGTGTCCGCGGTCCAGTCGCCCAGCGCCGTTCCCAGGGTCTGGGAGAACATGATGGTCACCCAGTAGAACGCTTCTGTTTTTGGCGAACTGACCGTCTCTACCGCAACCGAGCCCAGCGTTCGGTACCAGATCAGCAGCGACGCCAGCAGCAGGGTGAGCAGGATGGCGGTGCCGCCCGCGTAGCCTATGCCCAGCGAGCGGTCGGCGAAATCGGCGAGGGTGGTGCCCACCGTGGTGGTCGCGATGATCGTGGTCCAGTAGATGACGGGATGGAATTTCGGCGCACGTACCTGAACCGCAACCGCGACCAGGAAAATCGCCGCGAATATGCCGGTGCTCAGCAGGTAACCAAGATTCATGGACATGGACAGGGCGTCGCCGCCGGTCTCGCCCAGGGTGGTGGCGAATATCTTGATGATCCAGAAGATCAGGGTGACCTCCGGGACCTTGGTCAGCAGTTCCTGCCCGTTTCGGTTTAATGTCATTCCGCGCCACTCCTTCATGCTCAAGAAAGCAAACGGGCCGCCCGTCGGGCGGCCCTGCTCCTGAACCGACAGAACCTTGCGGAGAAAGTTCCCCGGTAGAGACGGCTCGTCAGTCCGCGACTTCCAGATTGAGGTCGAGCTGGTTTACATCCTCGACTTTGAGGTCCTTGGTGCCGCCGCGCGCCACCTCGATGGCATTGAGGTATTCGGGCGTGATGTCGCCGGTGATGTAGATCCCGTCGAAACAGGAGGCATCGAAGTGGCAAATGGCGGGGTTGGACTGGCTGACCGCTGCCTTCAGGTCGTCCAGGTCCTGGTAGATCAGGCGGTCGGCGCCGATCTCGTGACAGATCTGCTCGTCGCTGCGCCCGGTGGCGATGAGTTCATGGCGCGACGGCATGTCGATGCCATACACATTGGGGAAGCGCACGGGGGGTGCGGCGGAAGCGAAATACACCTTGCGCGCGCCGGCGTCGCGCGCCATCTGCACGATTTCCCGGCTGGTGGTGCCGCGCACGATGGAATCGTCCACCAGCAGCACGTTCTTGTCCTTGAATTCCATGCTGACTGCATTCAGCTTCTGGCGCACCGACTTCTTGCGCATCGCTTGCCCAGGCATGATGAAGGTGCGGCCGATATAGCGGTTCTTGACGAAGCCCTCCCGGAACGGGAGATTGAGACGGTTGGCGAGCTGCAGCGCGCTCGGGCGGCTGGAATCCGGGATGGGGATGACCACATCGATGGCGTGGTCCGGCCATTCGCGCTGGATTTTGTCCGCCAAGTACTCTCCCATGTGCAGCCGGGTTTCGTATACCGAGACGCCGTCGATCACCGAATCCGGCCGCGCGAGATACACGTATTCGAAGATGCAGGGATTGAGCGACTGGGTCCTGGCGCACTGGCGCGAATGCATATTGCCTTCGAAATCGATGAACACGGCCTCGCCCGGATCGATGTCGCGCATGAACTGGAAGCCCAGCGTATCCAGCGCCACGCTTTCGGACGCCACCAGGTATTCCATCCCCTGCGCGGTCTCTGCGCTGCCGATCACCAGCGGCCGTATGCCGTAGGGATCGCGGAACGCCAGCAGGCCATAGCCCGCGATCATCGCCACCACCGCATAGGCGCCGCGGCAGCGCTCGTGCACGCCGGATACGGCATCGAAAATGGTGCCGATGTCGAGCACGTAGCTGCGCGCCCGCTCCTGCAATTCGTGCGCCAGCACGTTGAGCAGCACTTCCGAATCGGAATTGGTGTTCACGTGGCGGCGGTCCTCGATGAACAGCTCCTGCTGCAACTGCACGGTATTGGTGAGGTTGCCGTTGTGGCCGAGCACAATGCCGAAGGGAGAATTCACATAGAAAGGCTGCGCCTCGTTATGGTCCACGGCCGATCCCGCCGTCGGATAGCGCACGTGGGCAATGCCGGAACTCCCGGTCAGCGTGCGCATGTTGCGGGTGCGGAACACGTCGCGCACCAGGCCGTTGCCCTTGTGCAGGTGGAAGGT
>Ga0075276_10000013_pt1 | contig 53208 bp, 49 predicted proteins | sample SF_Rice_5C_80N_4_FD_69770 | JGI IMG/M metagenome (GOLD analysis project Ga0075276, IMG submission 69770) | Rice paddy soil microbial communities from Twitchell Island, California, USA - SF_Rice_5C_80N_405 | ecosystem: Environmental > Terrestrial > Soil > Paddy field/soil | place: USA: Twitchell... | reverse complement strand
CTTGCAGGCCGGGCTAGCCCAACCTGCGTTGTGCCATCATATTTTGGGCAGAGTTACGCCGACCTGGCCCTGATACTTGCCGCCGCGGTCCTTGTACGAGGTCTCGCACACTTCGTCGCTCTCGAAGAACAGCACCTGCGCCACGCCTTCGTTGGCGTAGATCTTGGCCGGCAGCGGCGTGGTGTTGGAAAACTCCAGCGTGACATGTCCTTCCCACTCCGGCTCGAACGGAGTCACGTTGACGATGATGCCGCAGCGCGCATAAGTGCTCTTGCCGAGGCAGATGGTCAGCACGTTGCGCGGGATGCGGAAGTATTCCACGGTGCGCGCCAGCGCAAAGGAATTCGGCGGAATGATGCAGTAATCGCCCTTCACCTCGACGAAGGAATTCGGATCGAAGTTCTTCGGGTCCACAATGGTGGTATTGATGTCCGTGAACAGCTTGAACTCGTTCGAACAGCGGATATCGTAGCCGTAGCTCGACGTGCCGTAGGACACGATCCTGTGGCCGTTCGCCTCGCGCACCTGTCCGGGCTCGAAGGGCTCGATCATGCCATGCTGTTCCGCCATGCGGCGGATCCATTTGTCGGATTTGATGCTCATTGCGTGGGGAGAAGGGAGAAAGCAAAAGGGAGAAGGGGCGCCGCAGCACACCCTTCGCCCTTCCCTCTTCCCCCTTCCCGCTTGTCTCCCTTATGTATTCTGAACGACGATCTTGGGGAAGGCCGCGCTGTGATCCTGCGCCATCTCGGCCACTTTCACCGCAACGCGGCGCGCGATCTTGCGGTAATCCCGGGCGATATGGCCTTCCGGATCGGCGACCACGGTGGGCTTGCCCGAATCGGCCTGCTCGCGGATGTGGATGTCCAGCGGCAATCCGCCCAGGAACTCCACGCCGTAATCGGCGCACATCTTTTCGCCGCCGCCGGCGCCGAAGATATGCTCCTCATGACCGCACTTGGAGCAGATGTGGGTGCTCATATTCTCCACGATGCCGAGGATCTTGATGTCCACCTTCTCGAACATCTTGAGGCCCTTCTTGGCGTCGAGCAGGGCGATGTCCTGCGGCGTGGTGACGATCACCGCGCCGGTGACGGGCACTTTCTGCGCCAGAGTCAACTGGATGTCGCCGGTGCCCGGCGGCATATCGATCACCAGGTAATCCAGGTTGTCCCAGTGGGTCTGCCGCAGAAGCTGGTCCAGCGCCTGGGTGACCATGGGGCCACGCCACACCATGGGCACGTCCTCGCCTTCGATCATGAAGCCGATGGACATGGCCTGGATGCCATGGCCTTCCATGGGCTCGATGGATTGCCCGTCCTTGGACATCGGCCGTCCGGAGATGCCCAGCATGGTGGGCTGGGACGGACCGTAAATGTCGGCGTCCAGCACGCCGACCCGGGCGCCTTCGGCGGACAGCGCCAGGGCCAGGTTGACCGCGGTCGTGGACTTGCCCACGCCGCCCTTGCCGCTGGCAACCGCAATGATGTTCTTCACGCCATCGACCAGCTTCACGCCGCGCTGCACCGCGTGCGGCACAACCTTGCTGCTCACGTTCGCCGTGACACGGCCCGCGCCGGAAAGGGTGGCGCGCAAGTGATCTTCGATCAGGGTCTTGATCTCGCCCCATACGCTCTTCGCGGGATAGCCCAACTGGATGTCGAGCGTGATGTCGTTGCCGCTGATCTGGATGTTCTTTACGGACTTGCCCTTGACGAAGTCTTTCTTCGTGTTCGGGTCGTTGAGTTGTTTCAGTGCGGACTGCACATCCGCTTCAGTAAATGCCATAGTATCCTCGCTTACCCTATCCCGACCGCCCGGGCTTAATCAGAGCGGGTAATTTTACCCAAATTCCGCCGTCTCGCGTTGATTTTGCTACAATTGCGCCTCTTTCAAGAAAGGTTTTACCGCCCATGCAGCGCAAGATTCTGGTCACCTCCGCCCTGCCCTATGCCAACGGCAGCATCCACCTGGGCCATCTGGTCGAATACATCCAGACCGACATCTGGGTGCGCTTCCAGAAGATGCGGGGCCATGCGTGCCACTACGTATGCGCGGACGACACCCACGGCACGCCCATCATGCTGCGCGCGGAGAAAGAGGGTATTACGCCCAAGGCGCTGATCGAGCGCGTTTGGCAGGAGCACAAGGCCGATTTCGACGCTTTCCACGTGGAGTTCGATAACTACGGCTCGACCAATTCCGGGGAAACACGGGAATTTGCCGAGGCCATCTACCGCAAGCTGCAAGCGGCGGGGCTGATCGAAGTGCGCAGCATCGAACAATATTACGACCCCGTCAAGCAGATGTTTCTGCCCGACCGCTTCATCAAGGGCGAATGCCCGAAGTGCGGCGCCAAGGACCAGTACGGAGACAATTGCGAGGTGTGCGGTGCGGCCTACACTCCGGCTGAAGTCAAGAACCCCTATTCCGCGATCTCCGGCGCCAAGCCCGAGTTGCGCAATTCCGACCATTATTTTTTCAAGCTCTCCGATCCGCGCTGCCAGGCTTTCCTGCGGCAGTGGACGAAGAGCGACACGCTGCAGCCCGAAGCCTCGAACAAGATGCAGGAATGGCTGGGCGGCGAGGGCGAGAACCGCCTCACCGACTGGGACATCTCGCGCGACGCACCCTACTTCGGCTTCGAAATTCCGGAGGCCCCGGGCAAGTATTTCTATGTCTGGCTGGACGCGCCCGTGGGCTACATGGGCAGCTTCAAGCAGCTGTGCAAGGACGACGGCCTCGACTTCGACGAGTATTGGCGCAAGGATTCGAAGACCGAGCTCTACCACTTCATCGGCAAGGATATCCTGTATTTTCACGCGCTGTTCTGGCCGGCCATGCTGGAGCATGCCGACTACCGCACGCCGACAAAACTGTTTGCGCACGGCTTCCTGACCGTGAACGGCGAGAAGATGTCCAAATCCCGCGGCACCTTCATCACCGCGAAAAGTTACGTGGATCACATCAAGAACACGGAATACCTGCGCTATTACTACGCGGCGAAACTGAACGGCACCATGGAAGACGCGGACCTCAGCCTGGAGGACTTCGTGGCCAAAGTCAACAGCGACCTGATCGGCAAGTACATCAATATCGCCAGCCGCTGCGCAGGGTTCATCAGCAAGCGCTTTGGCGGCAAGACCACGCTGCCGGGCCGGGGCGACACGGCGGAGGCGCAGACCGTGCTCGGCGAAATGGTTGCAAAGGCCGACGAGATCGCCCAGGCTTACGAGAATCGGGAGTATTCCCGCGCGCTGCGCGAGATCATGGCGCTGGCCGACCTCGCCAACCAGTTCGTCAACGACGCCAAGCCCTGGGAAATGGCCAAGGATCCGTCCCGCGACAACGAGCTGCAAGTCGTATGCAGCGCGGCGCTCAACCAGTTCCGCCTGCTCACCCTCTACCTCAAGCCGGTGTTGCCGCGCCTGGCGCAGCAGGTGGAACATTTCCTCAACATCGCCCCGCTGAACTGGAGCGATGCACAGGACACCCTGCCGGAAGGCCATGTCATCCGCGAGTACAAGCATTTGATGCACCGCCTGGACCCCAAGCTGATCGAGGCCATGGTGGCGGCGAACAAAGAGAGCCTGCAGCCCGAGGTGCAGTCGGAACAGCGCCATGCCGCGCACCAGCAGCACACGGCTGCCAAGGAGGCAAAGGAGGAGGAACAGGGCGACGCGGCTTTCATCGGCGTAGACGATTTCACCAAGGTGGACCTGCGCGTGGCGCGCATCGTCAATGCGGAACACGTGGAGGGGGCGGACAAGCTGCTGCGCCTGACGCTGGACATCGGCGAGGACAAGCCGCGCAACGTGTTTGCCGGGATCAAGTCGGCCTACGCGCCCGAGGAACTGATCGGCAGGCTGACGGTGATGGTCGCCAATCTGGCGCCGCGCAAGATGAAGTTCGGCTTGTCCGAGGGCATGGTGCTGGCCGCCAGCAATGAGCGCGGCGGCCCGTTCATCCTGGGGCCCGACGAAGGCGCAGAGCCGGGAATGCGCATCAAATAGCGATGTTCGAGGAGCACCGGCCGCACTCCGGCGCGAAGGGCGGCGGTGGCAAAAAGCACCCCGCCGGCTGCGGCGGCGGAACGGGCGCAGCACTTGGCGGAGGAGAATATCTGGTGACCGACACGCACCGCACGCTGCGCTTACGCATCCACGGCCGGGTGCAAGGGGTATTTTTCCGCGACTCTATGCGCAGCGAGGCGAAGGACCTGGGCATTTCCGGCTGGGTGCGCAACTGCGCCGACGGGTCGGTGGAAGCAGTGGTACACGGCGCGGCGGCGGACGTGGACGCCATCGTGCGCTGGGCGCATCGAGGTCCAAGTCGCGCGCAGGTCACTCATGTCGAGGTGAGCACGGACGCCGGTGTCTATTCCAGCTTCGAGGTTCGTTACGACTGAGCGCACCGCGAATCGCTGGCTCGGGGTTCATTCGTCCACGTATCGCGATGTCACTTCCTCCGCCGGCAGGCCGGTGTCGGGATCGATCCAGTCGGTGATCCCGATTTCGGCCTCCGCCTCCGCCAGCGACTCTCCTTCCTCGAACTCGCCCTCCACGTCTTCGTTCTGCATGTCTTCCACGGCTGCAAGCGCGCTGGGAAACGGGCCGTACACCTTGCCGTCGGCGTTGTCCTGCCAATAGAAACCATCCTGCCGCTCGACGACGCGACCGCGCTGCGGCTGGGGAGAATCGGGAGAGGATTGCCTGCGCATGATGCGATCCGCCTGCTATTGGCTGGCCTGGTACCTGCCCGAACGGACGCGCTTGGCCTGCAATCCTTCAGCGCCCGTGTCTTCGAGAAAATGCACCTCGCTGCCGATCGCCAGGCGCTCGAAATTTCCATTGGCAAGGTTGTCGCGGTGAAAATACAGTTCACGCCCATCTTCGGTTTCGATGAAGCCGTAGTCCTCTTCCGCATTGAGCCGCTTCACCTTGCCGTGGAAAACGGGGGGATGGGTCTTGGTTTCGCCGCGCTGGCGATGGCCATAGTCATCAAGCTGCCGCCGCGCAGCGTCGAAGGCGTCGCGCAGCGCGACGTACACATCGCCGTCCGCTTCGCGGTTCACCACCAATTCGCCGCCCGGAACGGTGATGTCCAGCCGGATGTCGAACTTCCGCCCCTGCTGTTTGTGCTTGTGCGGAACTTCGACGACCACCTTGCACCCCACGAGGTGCGGATAGAAATTCTCGAGCTTGGCGACCTTCTGGCGGATGTGCCCCTCCAGCGTATCGGAATGAGGGATGTCGCGCATGGTGATTTGCAACGGGCATTGCATGATGTCCTCCTCTGAACTGTCTATTGCGGTGCTGCTCCTGAATTCGGAAAGACTGTATTCGTCGTAATCATTCTGGGCGCGTGGCTGCGGCCCGTCAAGAAAATTGATGGATTGCATTTTCCGGCACGGAGGACTACTCTAATTACAATTTCCGTGCCTGAATTCCCAACTAAATTCCGCATGATTCTGATCACCGGCGCAACGGACGGCATAGGCTTGGAAACCGCGAAGGAGCTCGCCCGGCGCGGTCATCCGCTCGTGCTGCACGGACGCAATGAAGAGAGGGCAGAGGCGGCGCGCGCTGCGGTGCTCGCCGCCGCGCCGAATGCGGTGCTGCAGACGGCCTGGGCCGACCTTGCGGACCTCGGCGCGGTGGCACGCATGGCAAACGATCTGCTGACGCGGCTGCCACGGCTCGATGTGCTCATCAACAATGCCGGCGTGTACATGCATCAACGCACGCTGTCCGCCGACGGCCTGGAGATGACCATGGCGGTAAACCACCTGTCGCACTTCCTGCTGACGTACTTGCTGCTGCCGTTGCTGAAGCGGTCCGGAGACCCGCGCGTGGTGACAGTCAGCTCGGTCGCGCACATGAGCGGCCGCATCGACTTCGACAACCTGAACGCCGAACGGAGTTTCGACGCGTACCACATCTATGCGAATTCCAAGCTCGCAAACGCGCTGTTCGCTCTCGAACTGGCGCGGCGCGAACCGCGCGTCGCATCCAATTGCCTGCATCCCGGCGTGATCAACACCAAGCTGCTGCATGCCGGCTTCGATATGGCGGGTGCCCCGGTATCCGAGGGCGCGCGCACCTCCGTCTATCTTGCGGTTTCCCCGGATGTAAAGGGGGTGACTGGAAAATACTTCGATCACTGCACTGCCATCGCGCCATCGCCGCTCGCGCTTGACCGTGAACTGGCGCACAGGCTGTGGGAGCGGTCGGCGCGGGTGGTCGAACCTTACGCGCACGCCTAGCCCACGCAGGTGTGAGCACCTGCAGACCGCGCAGACATTCTGTGCCGCCGAATCAGAACGTAACCGTAGTCGTTACCGGCACGAAGAATTGGTTGGTAAAGGCTCCACCGACCGGCACCAGCGTCGTGTATGTGGCTGTGATCGGTGTGCGCGAAAAGATGATGCCGATCGGCAGATTCGGGCCTAGGGCGAGATCGGGATCGAGCAAGGCGCTGTCGACGATCGCGCTGTCGCGCATTTCCGTATCCGTGCGCCCGGCACGCGCCGCGGGCGGCGGCGGCACGACGAAAATATCCAGGTTGAGCGGCTGCAACACAGGTGCGGCGCCGGCGGCAGCATAGGCCATCTGGTTGGGCAGCACGAGTACCGTGCCATGCTCGTTGCTCACCGCGGTCTCGCCGCGGTTCACTTTGTTGTAGGTCCCCGGCGGCACGGTTGCCGCCAGGCGGCTGCCCGGTACGACGACGATGGTCTCGTGGTCGGTGCCGCGGATGCCGATGGTCGCGGTCGGGGTCGTGATCCGGTAACTCTCCTTGTGCAGGCGGCCAATCAGGCCGGTGATCGCGCGAAAGCCGCCCTTGAACAGCGAGACGATATACTGCTCGGTGCCATCCTGCTTGCCGTCGAAGCGGAAGCTGTCCAGCTTCATCCGGGTGTCGGAACGCAGGGCAACCAGGCCGCCGTCCTCCATGCGCACCTGGGCTGCGGCATCGGCGCCCGTGACCAGGGTGTCTCCTTCATCCACGGCATCACCCTTGGCGAGGATGCGGACCTGTCCGCCTGCGCCGATGGCCTGCACCGCCCCGGCGACATATTCAACTTTCCCGGCAGGCGCGGCCAAGGCGGCGCCGCACGCGCCCAGCAGTGCAAGACAGGCTGCTGCAAGAAGTTTGGGCCGTATTTTTTTCATGTCACCTCCCGCTCGGGTCTGCTATCTGAAATCGCGGCGCAAGGTCAGCGATAGGTCGGTGCGGCTGTAGCTGTACACCGGGATATTGGAGCTGTTATGCGCATGCGCAAGCTGCGGACTGAGCGACCACGACGGGTTCCATTGCCACACGGCCCCCATGGCCAAGTCGACATAGCGGTCTGAACGCTGCACCAGGAATAACGGGTTGACCCGGCTGTACAGGCCCGCCTGCCAGCCCGCGTTGGCATACAGCATCGTTCGGCCGCCCCACATGGTCTGGCCGCCGACTCTCAGCCCGCCCAGGCGCTTGGCGCCGTCGGTGCGGCCGCCGTCCGGCGTGGCGGTGGTGATAATGGTGGATATGTCCTGCTCCGCCCCGTAGTACGCAAAGCCCGAGAGCACGGAACGGCCGTCGCCCAGTGCGTGTGTCCAGCCGGCGCCCGCCACCTGCTGGTTGAAGTTGTCCACCTGCATGACATAGTCGGCGAAGCGGTATTGCTGATACTGGCCGAACAGCAGGACCTGATTGCGCGGACTCAGCGTGCGCGCCCATTCAGCGTTGACTGCGGCATTGCTGCGGTTGCGCCGGCCGCCCAGGGTGTATTCGCCGCCGTTCACGCCGAAACGGACGTGCTCGGCGTTGGCGCCGTACATCACGCCGGCGCGACCCTCCGCCGTGAGCGCGTTGAAGTCCTGTTGGGTATGGTAATCGCGCTGGAGCAGGTCGGCCCCCGCATAGAACGCCCAGTGCGGATTCAGGGTATGCGACAGTTCGCCGCCCGCCCCCAGGCCGCCGTAGTTGTCCGCGGCCTTCAGGCTGGTGGCGTTGAGCGTCGCGACGACGGGACCCACCGTCGGAATGTTGACGATGACCTGCTGCTGGCTCGTGGAATTGTTGACGTTGGTGTCGCGCCCGGCGGTCGCCTCGACGTAGGCGGCATAGTGCGTTTTCTTGCGCGGATTACGGGCGGCGATTGCCTCCAGGTACTTGCGGACGGTGGCGCGCGCGCCGGGAGGTGGGTTCTCGTGCGCCACACGCTCGAATTCGACCTCGGCCCGCAACAAGTCGCCCAACTGGTAGTAGGCGCGCGCCATCTCCAGCCGTGCACCGGTAAAACCGGGATCGGACATCAGCACGCGCTCGAAGGCGAGCGTGGCGAGGTCGGGCTTGCCGCTGTCCAGTGCGGCAATGCCAAGGAGGTAGTCGAAACGCGCCTCGCCCGCGTGCGCCTGCTCGTAGCCCCGGAGCAAGGCATAGGCGCGCTCAGGCTCGCCCGACTTCACCAGCGCATCGGCATCCTGCAACGCGTTCTGATAGGCCTCTTTCTCCGCCGCTGCCGCCTGCGGCGCCGGCGCTGCAGCCTGCGCGGGCCCTGCGCTGCACCCGAGCACCCATGCTGTCATCACCAGGACAGCCGTTTCACCACGTCCCATGCCAGCCTCCCCCAATCGACTGAAGCCACTACGGCCGCGCCGCGTCGTTGGCACAGCCGGTCTGCGCGGCCATTATGCACCTTTCTTTCGACACGGGACAAGCCCCGGGGTCTCGGTTGTCGCCTGTATTTTCAACTCTTTTTTCGGGCAGGCCGTTCGGCCGGCGGGCATCAGGAACGAGGGAAGGGGGCAGCCGCGGTGATCGGCGGAAAGGAGGACAGAAAAAAGCCCGCGCGTGCGGGCCTTGTTTTGCTCTACCGTATGGTAGGCGCGATTGGACTCGAACCAACGACCCCCACCATGTCAAGGTGGTGCTCTAACCAGCTGAGCTACGCGCCTGCGAGGCTGCGCATTGTACCCGAACTCCGGGTTGCGGGCAAATCCTGGGCGCTTTCAGCAACTTTGTCGACCGAGGGCGACAGATCAGCCCGCGCTCTGATGCACGACCTGTCCGCCCGCATCCAGTACGCGCACGGTTACCGGGATGCCGTGGCGCACGCTGTCGGTGACCACGCAGAAATCCTCGAACTGCTCGGCGCAGTGCGCGAGGCGTTCGACCGTTTCACCCAAGCGGATCTCGACATCGAAGCCACCCACGCGCAGCCGGCCTTTTTCATTGCGCACCATGTGGCCTTTGACGCGGGCGACCACCTCATGCGGATCCTGCTTGAATTTATTCAGGCAGAACAGCAGGCTGGCCGAAAGGCAGTTGGCCACCGCAGCGGCGAGCAGGCGCGAGGCGTTGGGGCCGCTGCCCTCGCCGAGCGGCGCCGGCTCATCCAGCAGCAGATCGGGCACACCGGAGAGGTCGAAATCGACGCTGAACCGGTACCCGTCCTGGCGCGCCAGCTTCAGCGTGAATTCCATACCCGGCATGGCGACCGGGCCCCTAGATTTCGCGGCCGACTGCGGCGGCGATGGCGCCCAGGGTACCCATCAGGTTTTTCAGTTCCTGCGGAGACAGGGCCTGGTCGGCATCGCACCAGGCGTCGCACGGGCTGGGGTGCATTTCGATCAGCAGGCCGTCCGCGCCCGCGGCCACGGCCGCCTGCGACAGCGCCGGCACCATCCACGCCTTGCCGCCGGCATGGGAGGGGTCGACGATCACCGGCAGGTGGGTTTCCTTCTTCAGCACCGGAATGGCGGTCACGTCCAGCACGTTGCGGTAGTAGGTCTCGAAAGTGCGGATGCCGCGCTCGCAGAAGATGATGTTGTGGTTGCCGCCCGCGGCGATGTATTCCGCCGCCATCAGCCATTCGGAGATGGTGGCAGACATGCCGCGCTTGAGGATCACCGGCTTGTTGGTACGGCCGACTTCCTTCAGCAGGTCGAAATTCTGCATGTTGCGGGTGCCGATCTGGATCACGTCCACATCGTACTGGTGGAACAGGTCGAGCTGGCGCACGTCCATCAGTTCGGTAACGATGGGCAGCTTGTAGCGGTCTGCCGCCTTGCGGAAAATGTCCAGGCCCTCGGCACCCTTGCCCTGGAAGGTATAGGGGCTGGTGCGGGGCTTGAAAGCGCCGCCGCGCATCAGGCGGCAATTTGCTTCGCGCACGTATTTTGCGGACAAGTCCATCTGCTCCTGGGTCTCCACCGAGCACGGCCCGGCAATGACCTGCACCTGCTTGCCGCCCAGCGGCACACCAGCGATGCTGATTACAGTGCTTTCCGGGTGCGATTCGCGCGAAACTATCTTGTATTGCTTGGCGATGTGCATCGCCGATTCCACCCCGGGCAGCGGCGTGAACATGTCCGGATCAAGCGAACGTTCGTCCCCGATCGCGCCGATCACGGTGCGCTCGATGCCGCGTGAGATATTGGCCTGCAGTCCGGCCGCCTCCAGTTTTTTCACCACCGCGCCGATCTGCTCGTCGGTGACATTCCTGCCCATTACTATGATCATTTTGCTTCCTCAATCGCCTGCTGCAGTGCAGCCAAAAATTTTTCGTTCTCCGCTTGCGTGCCGATGCTGACGCGCAGGTATTCGGCCATGCCATAGTTGGCCACGGGACGCACGATGACGGCCAGTTCCAGGAGGCGCCGATAGAACCTCATGCCGTCGCCCACTTTGAAGCTGATGAAGTTGCCGTAGGACGGAATATATTCCAGCCCCATGCGGTCCAGCCCGGCGGTGATCTGTGCCATGCCGCGCCGGTTCATTTCACAGGTCTGGCGCACAAACGCCTCATCCGCCAGCGCCGCCACGGCCGCGGCCTGCGCCACGCTGTTGACATTGAATGGCTGGCGCACGCGGTTCATCATGTCCGCGACCTGCGGATGGGCGAAGGCGTAGCCCACGCGCAGGCCGGCCAGGCCATAGGCCTTGGAGAAGGTGCGCGACACGATGAGGTTGGGGAATTCCGCCAGCCAGCTCACCGAATCGTAGCGGCACTCCTCGGGCAGGTATTCGTTGTAGGCCTCGTCCAGCACCACCAGCACCTCGGGCGGCAACGCGCGCATGAATTCGAGCAGGTCGGCCGCACTGAGGAAAGTGCCCGTCGGGTTGTTGGGGTTGGCGATGAACACCAGCTTGACGCGTTGCGCGACTGCGGCCTTCAGCATCCCGCCAAGGTCGTGGCCGAAGTTGACCGCTGGCACTTCGATGCCCGTGGCACCCACTGCCTGCACCACCAGCGGATAGACGGCGAAGGCGTGCGCGGAATACACCGCGCAGTCATCGCCGGTGAGAAAGGCGCGCGCGGCCAGCTCCAGCATGTCGTTGGAGCCGTTGCCCAGCACCATGCAATCTGGCGTCACGCCATAGCGCTTCGACAGTGCATCCTTCAGCTCGAAGCCGTTGCCGTCGGGATAGAGCGCGATGGTCTTGATCGCCTCCAGCATTGCCGCGGTCGCTTTCGGGCTGCAGCCCAGCGGATTCTCGTTGGACGCCAGCTTGACGATGCCGCTGATGCCCAGCTCGCGTTCCAGTTCGGAAATGGGCTTGCCCGGCTGGTAGGGCGCGATTGCGCGTATGTAGGAAGGTGCGAGTTCGGAGTAGTTCATAAGATTCGGTAAGCCAACATGGATCCGGAAAACGGCCGCGGGCGTCTCCCTAAGCGGCGGCTGGATAGGAACCCAGCACCTTCACGAAAGCAGCCACCTCTTTCAGCTTCGCGAGGGCCGCAGCGACGGGCTGATCACACTGGTGTCCCTCAATATCGACGTAATACACATACTCCCAGAGTCCGGAACGCGCGGGACGCGATTCCAGCTTGGTCATGGATACGCCCTGCTCGGCCAGCGGCCCGAGCAGGGCGTGCACCGCGCCCGGCCGGTTGGGCGCGGACAGCACCAGCGAGGTCTTGTCGCAACCGCTGGGCGCGACTTCCTGGTCTCCTATCACCAGGAAGCGCGTGGTGTTGCGCGGATCGTCCTCGATGTTCCCGGCGCGCACCGGCACGCCGTAGCGCTCGGCCGCCGCCAGGCCGGCAACCGCGGCGCTCTCCGGCTCGGCGGCGGCCCGGCGCGCCGCCTCGGCGTTGCTGGAAACGGCAACGCGCTCGATACCCGGCAGGTTCGCGTTCAACCAGTTGCGGCACTGCCCCAGCGATTGCGGATGGGAATACACGCGCATGATCGCGGCCTTGTCGGCCTGATGCGACATCAGGCACTGGTGCACCTGAAGGGCGACCTCGCCGCAGACCTTCGCGGGCGTCACCAGCAGCAGGTCGAGATTGTGGCCTATCATGCCTTCGCTGGAATTCTCCACCGGCACCACGCCGTAGCTGGCGTTGCCGCTTTCGACCGCGCGGAAGATCTCGTCGAAGGTGTCCACCGGCAGACCGCTTGCGCCGCGACCGAAGCGTTTGCGCATCGCGGCCTCGCTGAACGATCCTTCCGGACCGAGATAGGCCACCACCTGCGGCGCCTCCAGTGCGCGGCACTGCGACATGATCTCGGTGTAGAGCTGGGTCACGGCCTCGCCGGACAGCGGGCCGGGGTTGGCCGCGCATAGCCGGCGCAGCACCTGCGCCTCGCGCTCGGGGCGCAATACCACGCCGCCGCCCTTCTCGTGGCCGATCTGCTGTGCGAGCCGGGCGCGCGCATTCAGCAGCCGCAGCAGCTCATCGTCAATGCGGTCGATTTGGTCACGATATTGTGTCAGCTTCTCGCTCATTGCTCTTCCAGGGGGAGATTGCGCACCTGCAGCACGCCGGGAATGGCCGCTATCTTGTTGATCACCTCGTCCGGAACCATGCTGTCCGTGTCTACCAGCGTATAGGCGACGTCGCCGCGCGATTTGTTCACCATATTGTGGATGTTGATTCCCGCTTGCGCCAGCGCGGTGGAGATCTGCCCGAGCATGTTGGGGACATTGGCATTGGCGATGGCGAGCCGGTAGGCAGACTCGCGCGCCATGTAGACATTGGGGAAGTTGACGGCGTTGAGCACGTTGCCATGCTCGAGGTAGTCGCGCAGCTCATCGACCGCCATCACCGCGCAGTTGCCCTCCGCCTCCTGGGTGGACGCGCCCAGATGCGGCAGCGCGATCACGCCCGGATTGTTCTGCATCCTGGACGCCGGGAAATCGCACACATAGGCGCGCAGGTGGCCGGTGCCCAGCGCGGCGAGCACGGCATCGCCGTGCACGACCGCATCGCGCGAGAAATTCAGCAGCACGGCGCCCGCCTTCATCGCCCGTACGCGCTTTTCATCCATCAGGTTCCGCGTGGATTCCAGCAGCGGCACATGCAGCGTGACGAAATCGCTTTGCCGCAGCAGCTCTTCCACGCTGTATGCCTTTTTCACCTGGGAGGGCAGACTCCATGCGGCGTCCACGGTGATCTCCGGGTCAAAGCCGATGACCTGCATGCCGAGGCCGATGGCCGCATCCGCCACCAGGCGGCCGACCGCGCCCAGGCCGACTATACCCAGTGTGCGGCCGCGCAGCTCCATGCCCGCGTATTGCTTCTTGCCCTCTTCCACCTGCTGCAGCAGGACGTCGTCGTCGCCCTTCAGGCTGCCGGTGAAATGCAGCGCGGGCACAATGTTCCGCGCGGCGAGCAGCATCCCGGCGATGACCAGTTCCTTGACGGCATTGGCATTGGCGCCCGGGGCGTTGAACACCGGCGCGCCGCGCTCGCTCATCACCTTCACGGGGACGTTGTTGGTGCCCACACCGGCGCGTGCAATGGCCAGGACTGAACGCGGAATGCGCATTTGCAGCATGTTGTGTGAACGCACCAGGATGGCGTCCGGATCCGCGATGTCACCGCCGACGGCGTAGCGCGCAGCAGGAAAGCGCGCCAGGCCCGCGGCGGAAATCCTGTTCAGCGTCAGGATCTGAAAAGTCCTAGCCATGCTGCTTGGCGAATTCACGCATGAAGTCGGCCAGCGCCTGAACGCCTTCGAGCGGCATGGCGTTGTAGATCGAGGCGCGCATGCCGCCCACCGAACGGTGTCCCTTGAGCTGCAGCAGCCCGCGCGCGTCGGCCTGCCTGAGGAAATCGGCGTCGAGCGCGGAAGCCCTGAGGGTGAAAGGGACGTTCATGCGCGAACGGTCGGCCGCATTTACCGGGCAATTATAAAAACCGTTGCTGGCGTCAATGGCGTCATACAGGATCTTCGCCTTGGCGATATTTGCGCGTTCCATGACGGCGACGCCGCCGTTCTTTTTCAGCCACTGGAACACGAGGCCTGCCATGTAGATGCCGTAGGTCGGCGGCGTGTTGTACATGGAATCGGCATCGGCGTGGACTTTGTAATCCAGCATGGTCGGCAGGCGGTGATCGGCATGACCGAGCAGGTCGTCGCGCACGATGACCACGCAGACGCCGGCCGGCCCGATGTTCTTCTGCGCACCGGCGTAGATCAGGCCGAACTTCGACACGTCCACGGGACGCGACAGAATGTTCGAGGACATGTCTGCCACCAGGGGGACGTCGCCAGTATCGGGCACCCAGTTGAACTCCACGCCGCCTATGGTCTCGTTTGCCACGTAGTGCAGGTAGGCGGCCTTCCCGTCCAGCTTCCAGGTGTTCTGCGCGGGGACATAGGTGCAGTTCTTGTCCGATGCGTCCGCCACGACGTTCACCTGGCAGAATTTCCGCGCCTCGGCGATGGCCTTTTTCGACCATTCGCCGGTATTCACGTAATCGGCGGAAGGCTTGCCGCGCAGCAGGTTGAGCGGAATCATGGAAAACTGCAGGTGCGCGCCGCCCTGCAGGAACAGCACCTTGTAGTTTTCCGGGATACCCATGAGCTCGCGCAGGTCGGCCTCGGCCTGGGCGTGTATGCCCATGTATTCCTTGCCGCGATGGCTCATCTCCATTACCGACATGCCGCTGCCATGCCAATCCGGCAGTTCGGCCTGAGCTTGCAGCAATACGTCCTTCGGCAATACCGCCGGTCCCGCGCTGAAGTTGAATATCGCCATGGCTGCCCTTTCCCGTTTATTCCGATTCAGATTCAGGCTCCGCTTCCGATTCGGCCACCCGGCTCATGCCGGCAAGCTTGTCGTCCTCGCCCAGGTTCATCAGGATCACGCCCTGCGTGGCGCGTCCCATCTCGCGGATTTCGTCGACGCACATCCGGATCAGCACGCCGTTGGTGCCGATCAGCATGATCTCGTCCTCAGGGTTGGCGAGCGTGGCGGCGACGACCTTGCCATTGCGCTCGGAGGTCTGGATCGCGATCATGCCCTGCGTCCCGCGCCCGTGGCGCGTATATTCGGAAATGGGCGTGCGCTTGCCGTAGCCGTTTTCGGTGGCAGTCAGCACGCTCTGCTGCTCGTTTTCCGCCACCAGCAGCGCAATCACCTTGCCGCCCTTGGCCAGGTTCATGCCGCGCACGCCGCGCGACGCGCGCCCCATGGGCCGCACGTCGTTCTCGTCGAAGCGCACCGCCTTGCCCTCGTCGGAGAACAGCATCACGTCGTGCTGGCCGTCGGTGAGGGCGACGCCGATCAAGTAATCGCCATCATCGAGGTTGATGGCGATGATGCCCGCCTTGCGCGGATTGGCAAAATCAGACAGCGGCGTCTTCTTCACGGTGCCGTCCGCCGTGGCGAAGAAAATGAACTGTTCTTCGCTGAACTCCTTTACCGGCAGGATGGCATTGATCTTCTCGCCCTGCTCCAGCGGCACCAGATTGACAATGGGCCTGCCGCGCGCGGTGCGCGCGCCCTGCGGCACATCGTATACCTTGAGCCAGTAGACCCGTCCGAGGCTGGAGAAGCACAGGATGTAATCGTGGGTGTTGGCGATGAACAGGCTGTCAATAAAATCGTCCTGCTTGGTGGTCGCGGCCTGCTTGCCGCGGCCGCCGCGCTTCTGCGCCCGATACTCGTCCAGCTTCTGCGCCTTCATGTAGCCGCCGTGCGACAGGGTCACCACCACGTCTTCCGGCGCGATGAGGTCTTCCATGCTCATGTCATGGGTGTGGGTGACGATCTCGCTGCGCCGCGCATCGCCGTATTGCGCCTTGATGGCGAGCAGTTCGTCGCCGATGATCTGCGTCACGCGCGCGGGCTTGGCCAGGATGTCGAGCAGGTCGGCGATCCGGTCCATCACCTCGCGGTATTCGGCAACGATCTTTTCCTGCTCCAGGCCGGTGAGGCGCTGCAGGCGCAATTCGAGTATGGCCTGGGCCTGGGCCTCGGACAGCATGTAGCCGCCCTCCACCAGGCCGAAGGCCGGAAGCAGGCCCTCCGGGCGCGCACCGTCGGATACCCGCGACAGCATGTCTTCGACCAGTTTGGAGTGCCAGGGGCGCGCCATCAGCCCGCGCTTGGCGTCGGCGGGAGTGGCCGCGGCCTTGATCAGGGCGATGATCTCGTCGACGTTGGACAGGGCAACCGCGAGGCCCTCCAGGATATGGCCGCGCTCGCGCGCCTTGCGCAGTTCGAATATGGTGCGGCGCGTCACCACCTCGCGGCGATGGCGCAAGAAGGCGTCGAGGAACTGTTTCAGGTTCAGCAGGCGGGGCTGGCCGTCAAGCAGCGCCACCATGTTCATGCTGAAGCTGTCCTGCATCTGGGTATCCTTGTACAACTGGTTCAGGATCACCTCGGTATTCTCGCCGCGCTTGAGCTCGATCACCGCGCGCATGCCGGACTTGTCGGACTCGTCGCGGATCTCGGAAATGCCCTCGATGCGCTTGTCGCGCACCATTTCGCCGATCTTCATCAGCAGGTTGGCCTTGTTCACCTGGTAGGGCAGTTCGTCGATGATGATGGCTTCGCGGTCGCCCTTGCCTATGCCTTCAAAGTGCACGCGGGCGCGCATGACCACCCGGCCGCGGCCGGTGCGATAGCCTTCCTTGATCCCGGCGGTGCCGTAGATCAGCGCGGCGGTGGGAAAATCCGGCGCCGGCAGGATCTCGATCAGCTTCTCGATGTCGAGCTCGGGATCGCTCAACAGGGCCATGCAGGCGTCCACCACCTCGGACAAGTTGTGCGGCGGAATGTTGGTGGCCATGCCCACGGCGATGCCGGAGGAGCCATTGACCAGCAGATTGGGGAAGCGGGCCGGCAGCACCAGCGGCTCCTGCTCGGAGCCGTCGTAGTTCGGCCCGAAGTCCACGGTTTCCTTGTCCAGGTCGGCAAGCAGCTCATGGGCGATGCGCGCCATGCGGATCTCGGTGTAACGCATGGCGGCGGCGTTGTCGCCGTCCACCGAGCCGAAGTTGCCCTGGCCGTCGATGAGGGGGTAGCGCAGGCTGAAATCCTGCGCCATGCGCACGATGGTGTCGTACACGGCGGTGTCGCCGTGCGGGTGGTATTTACCGATCACGTCGCCCACAATGCGCGCCGATTTCTTGTAGGCCTTGTTCCAGTCGTTGGACAGCTCGTGCATGGCATACAGCACACGGCGGTGGACCGGCTTGAGGCCGTCCCGTGCATCAGGGAGCGCGCGACCGACGATGACGCTCATCGCATAGTCGAGATATGACTTGCGCATCTCCTCTTCGAGGCTTACCGGGAGGGTCTCTTTTGCGAATTGATCCATGTGTGGCATACCCCATCCATCGCCAGCTTCAGGCGGTAAAAACAGCCTGTGATTTTACCATGCCGGACCTTCCCCGACCAAACCCAAATTACCCGACCAGATGGGGAATTGCTGGCAAATACGGCCCGGATTTGCTACAGTCGGCGCGAACATCCGCAATCCGCACGTCATGACCAACGCCGACCCGACAGAACTGGAAAAATTCAGCCAATTGGCCCACCGGTGGTGGGATCCGACAAGTGAATTCAAGCCCTTGCACGACATCAACCCCTTGCGTCTGGGCTACATCGACCGCATTGCGGCGCTGGCCGGAAAAACCGTGCTGGATGTAGGGTGCGGCGGCGGCATCCTGTCCGAGAGCATGGCCGGCAAAGGGGCGGAGGTGACGGGCATCGACCTGGGGGACAAGGCCCTGCAAGTGGCAAAACTCCACCTGCTCGAAAGCGGCGCCGAGGTGGAATACCGCAAGATTGCCGTGGAAGCGCTGGCGGAGGAACAGCCAGGACGCTACGATGTGGTGACCTGCATGGAGATGCTGGAGCATGTGCCGGATCCGGCCGCGGTGGTCGCGGCCTGCGCCAGGCTGGTCAAGCCCGACGGCCATCTGTTTTTTTCCACCCTGAACCGCAACCCCAAGTCTTACCTGTTTGCGGTGATCGGCGCCGAATACGTGCTAAAACTGCTGCCGCGTGGCACGCACGACTATGCAAAATTCATCAAACCGTCGGAGTTGGCGCAATTCTGCCGCAACGCCGGTCTGGAAGTCAGCGACGTCACGGGCATGAGCTATAACCCGCTGTCCCGCGAGTACTCGCTGGGGCACGACACCGACGTCAACTACATGATCGCCTGCCGCCGTGACATCGCCTAGGTGTTGAATTGCAGCAGGCTATTCCCGGTGCCGCCAAGCACGCGGATTAACCGGATAATCAATGACTAAAGCGGTTCTATTCGACCTCGACGGTACTTTCGCCGACACCGCGCCCGACTTGGGGGCGGCGCTCAACCATACGCGCGCGGCGCGCGGACTGCCGCCGATGGCGCTGGACGAGATCCGTCCCCAGGCCTCGCACGGCGTGCGCGGCTTGTTCAAGCTGGGTTTCAATATCGAGCCCGGCCATCCAGAGTACGGCGCGCTGCGGGAAATTTTCCTCGACTACTATGCCAGCCACATCTGTGACCATACGCGCCTGTTCGGCGACACAGCAAGGCTGATCGAGGAAATCGAGCGCCGCGGCATGCGCTGGGGCATTGTCACCAACAAGCCGCACCGTTTTACCCTTCCGCTGATGCAGGCGCTGGGCTACGCGGAACGTGCCGCCTGCCTGATCAGCGGCGATACCTGCGCCCGCGCGAAACCTTACCCCGATCCGCTGCTCAGGGCGTGCGAGATCATGGGGACGGCCGCTGCGGATTGCGTATACTTGGGCGACGATGTGCGCGACATGCAGGCCGCGCGTGCCGCGGGCATGCCCGGCATCATCGCCAGCTACGGCTATGTTGGTGAAAACGCGACAGTGGAGGGATGGCAAGCCCAAGGCAGCATAGATTCGCCGGGTGAACTGTTGCAGTATTTGGGAAATTCTGTATAAGGGTAACCTGTATATGCAATGCGCCCTCCGGACAACATGAAGGGCGACAATATGCCGGACGCGAAATGACGTCCGGGGGGAGGAGCGGCTCAACGCACTGCGGCGCGCCGCCTCATGAAATCAGGAAACCGGATGAGCACCGCCGCACTATTGCGCTTCATCAAACCGTTCGTAACCGCGATCCTCATCACCCTGATCGTGGTGATGCTGATCGGCGCGATCTACTTCACCTCGCTCGGCAGGGAATGGGTGCTGTTTCTGCTTGGAGTGCTGATCGCCTCCGTCGTCGGCATGGCCAGCCGCGCCTCGCGCGCAGAGTGGATGCTGATGCGCCGCACCGCGCAGGTGACCTCCCTGAAGGACCGCCTGGAGCGGGAAAAGACACGGCACAAAAAAGCCGTCGAAAACCACCGCCAGGCGGTGACGCTGCTGCGCCAGACCGAGCACGCCTTCAGCCGCCTCATCCCCCACCAGCTGGTGAAACTGCTGGACAAGGCCAGCATCCTGGACGTCAACCTGGGCGACCACGCGGAGCGCAATCTCACGGTCATGTTCTCGGACATCCGCAATTTCACGATGCTCTCCGAAAACATGACGCCGCAGGAGAATTTCAACTTCCTCAACTCCTACCTGCGGCAAATGGAGCCCATCGTCATCACCCACCGCGGCATCATCGACAAGTATGCCGGAGACTCCATCCTCGCCCTGTTCCCGCAGAGCGCGGACGATGCGGTGAGCGGGGCGATACACATGCTGGAGAAGCTCGACGACTACAACCTGGGCCGCGGGCGCGCGGGCTATGAACCCATCCAGATCGGGTTCGGGCTGAACACCGGCATGACCATGATAGGCACGGTAGGCGGCGTAAGCCGCATGGAAGGCACGGTCATCGGCGATGCGGTGAACCTTGCCGCCCGCATCGAGGGCTCGACCAAGCTCTACCATACGCCCCTGCTGATCAGCCAGAGCACCTACTATGAGCTGGAAATCCCGGAGAAGTACGACATCCGCTTTCTGGACCGGGTTCGCGTAAAGGGAAAGCGGCAGCCGCTCTCCCTCTACGAAGTGTTTGACAACGACCCCATCAAGCTGCGCGATGGCAAGCGGCTGTCCAAGGCGAAATTCGAGGCTGCCGTCGCCCGCTATCACCTCAGGCAGATTCCGGGCGCCATGGAGCTGCTCAGGGAGTGCCTCGAAATCGCCCCCAAGGACATTCCGGCCCGCATCTACCTCACACGCTGCGAACAATTCCAAGCCACCGGCCAGCACCTCACCACCGGCGAACTCAACAACCACATGGAATGGCGCGATGCCTTCCAGACGGGCATAGAGTCAATTGACCGGACCCACCGGCAATTGTTCGGCAAAATCAACGACCTTATTTCCGCCTTCGCGGGGCAAGATTTCCCGAGCGCGCGGGTCATCCTCGCCTATCTTGTCAGCCACCACGAGGAGAGCGAAGACGAGGAGGCCCGCCTGATGCGGCAGTACGATTACCCCTTCATCGACAGCCACCTCAGGGAGCACCGGCGCTTCAAGAAGAAATTCCTGGAGCTCAAGGACGAGGCGGACGCCGGAAAGGCGGACCAGGCCTATATATCGTTCCGTGCCCAGGTTCTGCTGTTCGACTGGTTCACCGGCCACATCGCTCGCATCGACCGCCATGCGGGCCGCCATATTGCCAGCGCACGGCATCTGCCGATGCGCGTGGCGTAATCCATCGCGACGGCGAACAGGCCTGGCGGGCACCCGCCTTGCGCGGGAACTTTCCCGCCGCCATGGACTCTTATTGCGGTACAATCCGCAAGGTTTGACACCGAAACCGGGGGCGACCTGGCTTCGACGTGGGTTGCAAAGCAGCGCAGGGCATACCGAGGACCCGCTACCTCGTAAAAAGCTGGAAACCAAATAGTCGCAAACGACGAAAAGTACGCTCTGGCCGCCTAAGGTCAGACCTCACACCCTGCTGTCCGTGGAGGGGCTCGAAGCCGCAAGGCTGAGATGAGTGAGGTCATTTACACGGAATCGTGTCGCGCAGGGCCACTTTGCACGACATTAAATTTAGGTGGCTCGTTCGTCAGCAGCCCGCCGGTTGGCGTCTGGCGGATCAAATTCAAATAACCAGGCTAAGTATGTAGAACTGCCTGTAGAGGGCTCGCGGACGGGGGTTCAATTCCCCCCGCCTCCACCATTTGAACGTCCGAAGAAATTCGGGGAAGTACTAAAAGCCCGTGAATCCACGGGCTTTTTTGCTTTTATTCGTACGCCGCCATCCTATACCATCCATTGACAACCGGGGGCAACTGGGGGCAACATTCGGGGCAACTGACTTCCACGCATAAGGAACTGCCCCCAAAATGCCGCTGACAGACACTGCCATACGAAACGCCAAGCCTGCTGAAAAGCCTGTTCGCATGTTTGACGGTGGCGGCCTCTATCTGGAAGTTGCCCCCAGCGGGGGCAAGTGGTGGCGCCTTAAATACCGGATCGATGGGAAAGAAAAGCGCCTATCGCTCGGCGTCTACCCGGATATTTCCCTGAAGGACGCCAGGGAGCGGCGCGACGAGGCCCGCAAGCTAATCGCGAACGGCGTGGATCCGTCTGAAAACCGCAAGGCGGCAAAATCTGCCAGGATCGAACGCGCCGGCAACAGCTTCGAGGTAGTAGCCCGCGAGTGGTACGCGAAGAACGCGCCCACCTGGGCAGAGAATCACGGCATGAGGATCATTCAACGGCTGGAGCGCGACATCTTCCCGTGGTTGGGCGGACGGCCCATTGCTGAGATCTCGGCCCCGGAGCTGCTGAAGGTGTTGCGCCGGATCGAGGACCGCGGCGCCGTCGAAACCGCACATAGGGCCCTGCAGAACTGTGGCCAGGTGTTCCGTTATGCAATCGCCACCGGCCGCGCAGAGCGCGATCCTTCTCCGGACCTCAAAGGGGCGCTGCCGCCGGTGAAGGAAACGCATCATGCCGCCATCACTACGCCCAAGGAAATCGGCGCACTGATGCGAGCGATCGACGATTACAAAGGGCAATTTGTCACCAGGTGCGCGCTCCGCCTCGCTCCCCTGTTCTTCGTGCGCCCGGGAGAACTGCGCAGGGCCGAGTGGGCGGAGTTCGACCTGGATAAAGCTGAGTGGAACATACCCGGCGAACGAATGAAGATGCGCGAGCCGCACTTGGTGCCGCTGTGCGCCCAAGCCGTAGCGATCTTGCGCGAGCTCCACGCGGTTACTGGCGGCGGCAAGTACGTTTTCCCGGGCGCGCGCACCAACGGCCGCCCGATGAGCGATAACGCAATCCTCGCCGCGCTGCGGCGCATGGGCTTTGCCAAGGATGAAATGAGCGGCCATGGTTTCCGGGCAATGGCCCGCACCATCCTGGACGAAGAATTGCACGTTCGCCCGGACTACATCGAGCACCAGCTCGCCCACGCCGTGAGAGATCCAAACGGCAGGGCATACAACCGCACTGCGCACCTCGCCGAGCGCCGCAAGATGATGCAATTGTGGGCGGATTACCTGGACAAGCTGAAAGCCGGCGCCGAGGTCATTCCCTTGCGCGGAGAGGCCGCCTAATGTGCGATTTTTACTCGGTGCATATCAAAAACACTTGGGGCAAGTTGGGGCACTTGGGGCACCGCGTATTTATTGGGTTTGCGCCGCCCCAACTTTTCGTAATGGAGTTGGGGCAGTTGGGGCAACATATCCGGAGCCGTTCGCGCAAGTGCGGATTTTTGCGCGCGAAGTAGATTTCCTGCGGCCCGCATCATCGCGCGCCGCGAAAAACGTACCCATGCGGATCATGGGAAAGCAGCGGCCCGGGTGAGCCAACACCCGGGCCGCCTAACCACAACGCGATACCTGCTAAGGAGGTAAGCATCATGGCTGACTGCAATTCTACAGTAAGGAAGTCCACGGAAGCGCCGGAGACGCAGAGCGGAAAATATCCGGTGAACGGCGCGCCTTTCGCTGTCCGCCGCAACGAAGAGGCGAAAGAATCTCCGTATCCGGAAATATGGGAGGTCAATGACGCGGAGGGGAATGTCTTTGCGCGCGTCCCTGAGGAGGAGGCAGCGAAATATATTTCCGAGAGCCTGAGGGAACTCAAGGAGCTTGATTGCCTCCGGCTAGATCCCGGGCTATCCCTGCTCCGCGCCTCAGACACGCTGGACAAAGCCATCTATCTAGCCGAGTTTATCCAGAGCATAACCATAAACAATGTCCGGCCGGGCGATGGGCTGCTGCTGCAGCCGGCGCAACTCAATGGCCTGCACCAGGCGCTACAGGCCGTGATAGACGATACCGCTGCGGCGCGCATGCTGATTGAAGGCGCCAGGGGGCGGCTGTAGACGGTTGGAGTTTGATCGAGTTTGCCACCCCTAGCCCGGCCAGGCGAACGGCGGAAACCTTCACCGCCTGGGGTGGCCCCTCTTGAAGGCTGCACTTTGAAGGGGTGCGCGATGGATTACCCGTGGTTGCCTTTATGGGCACGAGATAGCTTCCGCCACATGGAAGAGGCCGGCAATTTGTCGGACCAAGAGCGCAAGCTTTTTACGGATGATCGCTTGGAGGATTTTTGGCGCGCAGCGGACAAGTACGTATCTGAAAGGCTCGGGAATGGGGACGATGAGCTCGGCGGCTGGCTTATCGGCTCGATCATCGCCCCCCTGCAGCTGCATGGAGGTCCGATTCCTGCCGGCCGCCTGTCGAAGAAGACCGAAATTCGACAGCGGCAAAAGAATGCGGATGCGCTGTTAGACGAGGCTGCTGATCTGGCCTCCGACTTGGTGAGAAAGCTATGGGAGCTCGAGAAATCGACTAATCTTCGCCCGCACCCGCTGGATGGATATTTGAATACCATCCGCGATCTCGAGACAGAGTTGCGAGAATATCCGAAGACGCAAGAACTGTTCCAAGATGTCCACGGAATGGCAAGCCAAAAGAGCAGCTGGCGGGACTGGATGCGGGAAGCCGACCACAACCTGCAGACAATGCGCCGTGTGCGCCCTGGCGATCTCCGCATGCGTGAGAAGCACTGGGTCGCCTTGGCGCAAGTTCTATTCGGCGGCCACATATCCCGCGATGCCGTTAAGGCCGCGTTGACTTCCGTCAACGGTTAGGCCTCGCGTTGGTACTATTTCCACGCATTATGCTGACACAATAACCCGTAGCACACCCCCCTGACGTACGCAAGAATCCATCCCAGTCCGCTGGAGTTGCAGCGGACAGCAATTAATGCGGAAAGGATGGAAAACTATGCGGCTGCTCAAACTTCCCCAGGTTTTGGACCTCACGGCTACGTCCAGGACTACCCATTACAGCAACATCAAGACCGGGCTGATGACTGCCCCTGTCCCCTTGGGTGTCCACTCTGTTGCCTGGCCGGAACACGAAATTTCTCAACTTATCGCGGCGCGTATTGCCGGGAAATCCGATGAGGAAATCCGGCAAATCGTACGCGACATGATGTCCAAGCGTGGTTCCCTGCTGTAGCAGCGACTGGCCGGAAGAGCGCCAAAATGAGCACAAAGAAAACCTCACCGCATGCCGGAGGGCTTCGTCTTGCGTTGTCCCCCCTGAAAGAAGTAGGGCACGAAATTGTCGCCGACATGGAGCGTATCGACTCCGGGCGATGCTGCGGCGCCTGTGGAAAGCCTTTTAATGCGGCGCGCAAGTGGCACGGCTTGGCGAGGATAACCTACGGTGGCGATCTCGTCGTTATGTTCAGCTGGAAATTATGCAGAAAATGCACCCGAGAATCACGTGGGAACGGGGGCAAAGTCCCTGACGCATGCCGCCTGAAGGCTGAGAAAGAATGCCGGGAACTGCAACTGGCGATGGCCGAAACGAAGGGAACGGCTTAGCGATGGAGTATATCAGGCAGATTGCAGAGGGCGCCCTTGCGCGCTTTGACGAAATCATGAGCCTCCTAGGGCTGTCAGGTGGAAGGAACCAGGGCAAGGAATATTTGCCGCTGAACCCCAAGCGGAACGACCACGCCATGGGCAGTTTTTCGATCAACCGAAACACCGGCGCATGGATGGACGGGGCCACCGGTGACAAGGGCGGTGATCTTGTCGCTCTGGCAGCGTGGGTGTGGGAGGTAAAGCAGGGCGAGGCTGCAACGCGCCTCGGTACGCACCTTGGCATGCCTAGGGCGTCGAAACGGGGCGCTGCTGCGCCGGCGCAGCGGGAAGGCGCCGGCGCATCGGCCGGGCCTCAAAACCGCGATAGCGGACCGCGTCGCAAGCGGGAAGGGGCGCAATGCGTAATGCCCGTGCCGGGCAACGCCCCGTCCGGGCCAGATGCTCATCCAAAGCACGGCAAATGCTCGGGGCGCTGGGCATACAGAGCCCCGGACGGCGCGGTTATGTTCTATCACTGGCGTTTCGACCCCAAGCGGATAGGAGACCGGAAACAATTCGCGCCCCAAACCTTGTGGCGCGACGAAAAGGGCAAGCTGTCGTGGGAATGGAAAGCGCCGCCCGCCCCGCGGCCGCTCTTTGGGCTTTACGAGCTGGCCCGCCAGGACGATGACCCTGTGTGCGTCGTTGAGGGAGAGAAGGCGGCGGACGCAGCGTCGGAACTGCTCCCTCGATGCGCTATCGTGACGTGGCAGGGCGGAGCTCAGGCGGCAGATAAGGCGGACTGGAAGCCCCTGCGCGGGCGCGCGGTGTGGCTGTGGCCAGACAATGATGATCCTGGGCGCAGCGCAATGCAAAAGGTGGCTGCACTCGCTGCCGCCGCGGGGGCGACTTCGGTGCACCTGGTGAATCTCGCCATGTTCGACAGGCTGCCAGGTGCAGACGTCTGCACCCCGCTTCAAAAGGGGGATGATGCTGCAGACCTGGTGCAGCGCGGCTGGACAAATCTGCATCTTGCCCAGCTCGCACAATCCACCGAATTCCTGTTGCCGCCACCTGCAACGCCGGATGGGCAGGCGGCCACGGACGGCGGAGACCCGCGGGAGATCTCCGAATCCAACTCCCCATTTTCTCTAAAGGACGATGGGGTGTACTACTTCGGGAAGAATGCAGAGGGCGACACCTTGCCCCCGATGTGGATCTGCTCGCCGCTGGAAATTTGCGCCACGACCAGGGACGCGAAAAACGAAAGCTGGGGGCGATTGCTTGAGTTCGCTGATTTGGATGGAAACCGGCACGCATGGGCTATGCCTATGGAGTTGCTAAAGGGTGACGGCGCCGAATATCGCGGCACGCTGCTGTCCATGGGCTTGCAGATTTCACCTTCTGGAAAGGCCCGCAACCTGCTCACGCAATACATTCAAACCGCGAAAGTGGACAAGCGCGCGCGCTGCGTCGAGCGAACGGGGTGGCATGGCCGTGTGTTCGTGCTCCCGGAGGTGACGATAGGCGAAAGCGATGAACGCGTGCTATTTCAGTCCGCGACGGCAACGCCAGGCGCATTTAGGCAAAAAGGAAACCTCGCAACCTGGCGCATGAACGTGGCGTCAATGTGCGTCGGGAATTCTCGGTTGCTGTTTGCCGTTTCAACTGCATTTGCTGCGCCGCTGCTGCAGCTATGTGGAATGGAAAGCGGTGGCGTTCATCTGCGGGGCGATTCTAGCACCGGAAAGACAACCGCTTTGCGCGCAGCCTCATCCGTGTGGGGCGGATCGGAGTATCTGCAGCGATGGCGCGCGACCGACAACGGGCTAGAAGCCCTGGCGTCGCAACACTCCGACTGCCTGCTGGTGTTGGATGAACTTAGCCAGGTGGACCCGAAGGCCGCCGGCGAGGCCGCATATATGCTTGCCAATGGAAGCGGAAAGGCGCGAGCCAACCGAAACGGATCGCTGCGCGACCCCGCCAATTGGCGTGTGTTGTTTCTGTCGAGCGGCGAGGCAGGCTTGGCCGAGCATATGGCAATGGCCGGAAAGAAGCCAAAGGCCGGCCAGGAGGTGCGGCTCCTTGATATTCCCGCAGATGCCGGCGCGGGCATTGGCATGTTTGAAGATCTGCACCAATACGCCAACGGGGCAGCCTTCTCAAAGGCGATCACTGACGCCTCGGCCAAGCACTATGGCGTAGCGGCGATGGCATTCCTGGACAAGCTGGTGGCACATGGGGACAGGATCAATGAATGGGTCAAGAAGGCCCAGCGCGAATTTGCGCAGTCGCACGTGGGGAACGATTCGGGCGGCCAAGTGCATCGCGCTGCGCTGCGTTTTGCACTGATTGGCGCGGCGGGAGAGATGGCCACCAAATGGGAGATTACTTGCTGGGAGCCGGGTGCCGCGATGCGGGCAGCGCAGGCTTGCTTTAGCGCATGGCTTGCGCAGCGCGGCGGCGCCGGCAATCTTGAGGAAATGCAAATGCTCGCGCAGGTGCGCCGCTTTCTGGAGTTGCATGGCGAGGCACGCTTTACTGATTGGGATAGGCCTGTAAGCAATACCGACTCACACCCGCCGCGCACGATCCAGCGCGCCGGGTACCGCAGGCATGTTCTCGCCATGGACGATGGCGGGATAGCCATCTATCTGGAGAGCGGTGAGCGGGCGGTGCACACCGAGTATTACATCATGCCTGAAACGTTTAAGCAGGAGGTATGCAGCGGCTTTGACTACCGCGCTGTTTGCAGATTGCTGCAGACCAACGGGATCCTTCTCACCGAGGGCGCTAGTTTCACACGAAAGGAGCGGCTACCCGGTGGCGAGGGAAACGTCCGTTGCTATCGGGTGACCCACAAGATTTGGGAATACGGAATTGCATAGAAACGCGCCACCACAAAGTGACATTTTTTGCCATGAAATGTCGTTATTTAAACCCCATAAAAACCAATGGATTGTATTTTTGAGAGGAAAAAAACCGCTAAAAATCAGACACGAAATTGCGGACATTTCACCCCATGAAATGTCCGGATGTTTTTCGCAAAATTATGTACCTAATCCATTTTCTTAACTCGCAAATAAGGTGATCTCATGAAATTCCGCATCAGTGCAAACCCAACATTCAAGCATCCGGTAACGCTCAAAACACAGGACGGCCAGCAAGTCGAGGTCACTTTTACTTTCAACTACATCAAGCCTGCGGCGTTCATTAAGTTCACGGAAGACTGCAAGCAAAAGACTATCGGCGACGTGCTGAAGGACGTGATTGCGGACTGGGGCGATGCGTTTGAGGATGCCGATGGCGCGCCCATGGCTTACAGCAAGGAGGCACTGGACGCGCTTCTGGCCGAGTACTACATCGGCTACGACATTTTCGCCGGATTCATCGAAGGCATGCGCGGAGCCCGCGAAAAAAACTGATGGACGCCGCACGCGCCTGGGCGTGCGGCGTCAAGGCAAGCAAGAAAAAGGAAGAAGAGCAGCTCCGGCGCCAGGCCGAAGATTGGGGGATGCAGTCCGACGTATTCCGGGAGTTGCCCGGGGAAGGCAGCGCGGACGATCCGGAAGACTTCGAGATCTTCGAAGACAACAGCGAAGCCGTAGAAACCTTCCTTTGTTGCAGCGGCCGGTGGCAGATGTGGCCGAGCGGCCGATACAAGGCTCTCGACCATGCCGCCTTGGGCGCGAGCATGGGCATGCTGGGCGTAGAGAATCCGCGCGCCGTCTATCTTGATGTCCAGATCATGGAATCGGCGGCGCGCGATGAACTGAACAGGAGGAATTAAACCGTGGCTGAAAAAGACAACGAAGCAAAGATCAAGATAACCGCGGTCGATGAGACCAAGGAGGCGATCAAATCGGCTAAAGAGGGATTCGAGAAGCTCAAGGAGCACGGCGAAAAGCTGAATGGCATGCTCGGCATGCTTCTGCCCGCCATTGCAGGCACCGAGTTTACCGAGATCATCATGGGCTCGGCCGAAGCGGCCGACAAGATGGGCAAGCTGGCCCGCACTTCCGGCATGACGGTAGAGTCGTTCAATGGCCTGTCCTACGCCGCCCGCCTGTCCGACGTGGATACCCAGACCTTCTCCAAGAGCATGGAGAAGCTCAGCAACTACATGGGCATGGCTCAGATCAAGGGTGGCCAGCAGGCCGCCATGCTGCAGGCCCTGGGCATCACCGCCAAGGACCCCGAACACGCCATGTATCAGCTCGCGGACGCGATGAAGAACATCGAGGACCCGGCGCAGCGCGTGTACGTCGCGCAGCAGCTGCTGGGCAAGGGCGGCGCGGCCATGATCCCGGCGCTGATGGAGGGCGGCGACGCCCTGCATAAGCTGGCGGATGAAGGCCGCGCGCTCAATCCCGTCACCGCCGAGTTTGCCCGCCAGTCCGAGGCGATGAACGACAACCTCTCCCGGCTCAAGGCCGAGGGCGAGGGCACGGCCACCGTGCTGGCGGAGGGCATCGTCCCGGCAGTCAATGATCTCCTGCAGGAATTCATGGACCTCGGCGGAAGCGGGCACGAAGTGGCGCAGGTCATCGGCGAGGGTATCGGCAACGCCCTGCGCGGCGTCGCGATCGCGGGAGGGGCCGCCGTCCTCGTATTTCGTGAGGTCGGGAATGCCGAGCTATTTATGCTTCAGGCAAGTGCGGATCTGCTGAGCGGGGACATCGAGGGCCTGAAGGACACCATGGCGGAGCGCGCGCAAACCGCGAAGGACGCGCTGAACGACTACGACAAGTTTCGCGACAAGGTCCTCGGCGTGGGCGCTGCGAGCGAAGAGATGGGCGAGAAAGGCAAGAAGGCCGTCACCGACCTCTCGCACGCGGTCGGCGTGGGCAATACCCAGATGGACGGCATCATCGCCCGCATCAAGCAATCCACCGAGCAGATGGGCCTGGCGTCAGAGTCGGCGAGCAAACTCACCGAGACGCAGAAAATGCGTAGCCAGGTGGACAAGCTCGTCGCCTCAGGCATGCTCACGCTCAACGCCGCCGAGCAGAAGCACATCGATCTGCTGCTCGCGCAAATGGGCGCCGCCGAGAAGCTCAAACAGCATCACGATGCCGACATCGCCGCCCGCAAGGAAGCGCAGAAACTGGCCGACCAGGCCGCGTCGCAGACCCGCACGAGCATCGATCAGATGGAGTTCGAGAAAACGCTCTATGGCAAGTCGGCCGAGGAGGTGCGCAGGCTCACCGACGAGCACAATGCGGACCTCAAGGCGCGCACGGCCATCGCTGCGCTGATGACGAACGACAAGCTCAAGGATCACCCGGAGGAGATCCAGAAGGTCACCGATGCCATCATGCGGCAAGTTGCTGCGGAGAAGGCGCTGGCAGTCTCCAAAGAGCGGCAAGATTTCAATAAGAAACTGGACGCGCAGGATCCAGCGAAGACCGAAATGGCGCGCTACAAAGAGCAGTTGAAAATGCTCGACGCCTACCATGAGCGGAAATCGATCACCGACCAGGCGTATGCCGCGCAGGAATATGAGGCTGCACTCTCGCATCAAAGCACGATGATTTCGCTATTCGAACAAGGCAAGCTCAGCGAAGAGCAGCTTGACAAGCTCGGCTGGGATCTCAAGTTGCGAGGCGAGTTAGATATGATGCAGAAGCTGGTCAGCGCCGGCGCGGAGCACAGCCGCGCACTGTTCAACATCAATAAGGCCGCCAAGCTCGCGCAGGCCGCGATCACCTTGCCGTCCACCGTGATGGACGCGTTCGCCGTCGGCACGTCTCAGGGCGGCCCTTGGCTGGGCGCCGCCTATGCCGCGGTCGCCTTCGCGGCTCAGTCGGCACAGATCGAGGCCATAGCCTCCGCCCAGTTCGGCGGCGGCATGGCGGGGGCCGCGCCCAGTGCTGGCGGTAGCGTCTCCGGTACGGCGCTTCCTGGCCAGGCGGCGAATCCCAACATCATCGCCGCCGCGCCGCCGCAGACAATGCCGGCAGGGCAGGCCGCGGCGCCTGCGCGCCAAGTGAACATTACGCTCAGCGGGACGGATTTCTACTCGGCCGCCGCGGTGCGCGACCAACTCATCCCGGCGCTGAACGACGCGCTGGGCGACGGCGTCATCATCAACGTCAACCAGGGATAATCCGTGCCTGCGCCCATATTAAACAAACACAACGAGGAAACCAAACATGAGCAACGATAAGACCGCCTACCATCGCGCCCTTTCCACCCTGGATAGCCTGAGTAGCCAACAAGCCACTGCCAAAGCCAAACAGCACGAACACGCGGAGCGTCGTAAAACGCTAGGGGAAATGCGGAGCAAGCTGGAATTGAAGTTGAATGAGGTCCGCATGCAAAATGTGCGCGGACTCGCCAGCGGAAGCGCGGTGAATTTGGCGAAGGATGAGGTTGCGGCTATTGCCGTAGACCTGTTCGATCTGGATGCTAAAGAGCGAGCCGTTCGCGATGCATTGTCCTCCCTGGAAACGGAAATACAGAAGCAAAAGGGCGTTGTGGCCGATTGCCTGAACGCCTGCTGTATGGCGGATGCGGAAGGCAAGGAGGCTTCCTTGCGCGATGACAAGAAGATACGCCGCGTGCTTGCCGATATTTATGCGGCGTATGTGGCCGCCACTGATCCCCGGCTTGGAGCCCCGCTGGGGGCGCGCATTAGCTGGGATGAGATCTTGCTGGGCATGTTCCCCGAGCCGGAAGGAGGCGAATTCCAGGATACCTACAATGTCTACGTCGAGCGCCTGCAGGATGCACGTTAGGCCGGAAGCGATCCCCCCGGCGCGGTTCATGCATAGAATTTATCCTGTGGTGCCGGCTCCTGTGTATGAGCACCGCATAGAAATTCTGGCCTATCACGAAGCCGGACATGCCGCTTTTTGCGAGATAGTAGGTATTCCTTACACGGCGATCGAACTAGAACATGATCGTGGCCAGGTCCTGCTCGACAACAAAGCAATCATGCAGGCTGGGGAGAAGTTGTCTCAACCAGGCTTCGCACTTTCCGAGGACGAAGAGAAGCGATATGCCTGCCTTGCCGTGGCAATGTATTGCGCCGGCAAGCAGGCAGAGCTTCTATTTTTGGGGCTGCCGCTGGGCGGGGTTATGATGTTTGACGGAGAGGATCACCGAATCGCAAGCGCCTTGCTGCGTAAGCAATTCGGCAGCATCGCCCCGCTTGGCTTCTGCCAACAGCTCGCACGCAGTGCGTTATCACGCAGGTGGTGCAGGGTTGAGGGACTTGCCGGCCAGTTGCTCAAGCAGCGAATTATCGCCACCGGTTAATCGAAGACTGCAGGAGCCACGCCGCGCCGCCGTCAATAGCCTGGGCCTAGGCCAACGGCGCGCAGCCGCTCAAGCAGCATGCGACTCCTGCGGGCCAGCGCCAGCTTGCGCGAGTCGGCGGCCGACGTTAGCGGCCTTCACCGCGTGATACGGATAGAAACGTCGTTAATTTCAATAACCATCGGACGATCTGGCTTTATCAACTGCCACTCTGCCTCGATGAGCGACATAGCCTCTTTCAGCCTGACTACATCGCTTGGTTCCTGGCATCGAAGATGAATTCGATGAAGGAGCTTTCTATATTGCCCCTGAGTAATCTGAAGGCGTTTCGATATTTCCTTGAAGTCTTTATCGTGACTTACCAACACGTGGCCTGCCTGCGAGCAGGCGACCGCGATTATAGAATCGGCTGTCGTGGTAAGCATTACGTCCCTGAGGCGGGTTACTTGGTGTCCACATCCCATTAGGTAGCGTCCCACCGAATCCGGGACATTCTGATCTGTAAAGAAAGGAATGCCGGCGCTTGCTTCCATCTATGCAGCGGCTTGACCTGGCTTATATGCAATCGCTGCTTCGATGTCTGCCTCGGCAAGATCAGGGTACTCGCTGAGAATTTGCGAAGTGGTATACCCGGCCTTATGAAATCTTTGGATTGCGGCAACCGTGATTCTCGTTCCCGCAACTACCGGGGCATTATGGCTGATGAACCGAGATCGCTCGATCTTCCCGAGGCTCGCTTGCACACGCACGTTTAATTTCTCAATATCCCTCTTGGCATCTTCAATGACAGTCGCCAGCAGCATAGTAGGAACAACGTATTGCTGGCTGACGATTTCCTGCGGCAGCTCGCTATCCGGGTCTATCCAGATTACGCGCTTTCTCAGGGCATAAAGGCGAACGCCGGTCCACTTTCGTTCGTCTCCGAGTTGTCCAAGCTTTTCGCTGACCTCACGTAGATGCTGAAGCGGTACGTCATATTGATTTCTGAGGACATTTAGGACGCGCAGAGCTGCAACGTCGAGGAATGAATATACCCTGCTGAAGGGCGCCCTTCTATTATCCGCCGCAAACATGGGCTGATAGAAATTGGTGCGATCCCAATACCGGAGCTGGGAAATTGAAACCCCAGTGAGCCGCGCGGCCTGCTCTTCACTGAACGCGGCTATTATGGCCCCGGCGTCACCCATTCTTAATCTCCGTTTGTTGCGCATCATCGAGCCAGGGGCAAGATTCGTAGCCGCGGGATATTTATGGCATCCACCCGCCCGGGCCGACATACTTTAGCGCACCCCCCTTCAAAACACAACGCGTGGAGCGATCGCGCGGTGGGTTATAGCCACAGTGCCCATATCCGCCCTCAAGCTATGCAAATCGGCGCTGTTGCCCGTCGGCTTAATACAAGCGTCGCGCACGGCATCGCACGTAGTAGGATGTCGTGCCCCAACTGCCCCAACTCCATTACGAAAAGTTGGGGCGGCGCAAACCCTGTAAATACGCGGTGCCCCAAGTGCCCCAACTTGCCCCAACTGTTCTTAGCAAGGGGGAGGCCGCGAATGTTCCGGCGCGCGTGTGTTATTTGCGGGCAGAGAAATTCAATTCGCGCGAAAAAAGTTGACTTAGTCAACTAGATGCAACGGGTCCTTTTGGGGAAAATCGCGTCCGGGTACGAAACGGCGCGGGAAACCGCTAGGTTATGAGTTTCAAAAGTAGGTCAACCCGGTCAACTCTGCCAAGAGAGTCGAGACAGGGAGGCACGGATCACGTGCCAGCGGTCTAGACGTCTGCACTTACCCGGCGTGATTGGGGGCAACTTTGGGGGCAACATTGGGGCGCGAACGTCGCAATACCCTATATTGACGCGGCTTGCAGCTTCAATTTCGGTAGACCCCGCCCCACCAATAATACCCCCAACGGGGTCCAGCGCCGTCCAAGAGACGGCGTTTTTTATTCATGCATCTGGCGAAGCACGAGCAAGTGCCACGCGGGCGGGCGCCGTGCCTGGCTGGGTGGACTGTGGCCTCAGTCATAGCGCCACGCTGACGATGAATGTCGAGGGAGACTGCTTTGTCGCTTCCACCGCGCCAGCAGACGCCGGGATTGAAGCGCCACCGCAACCCGCCGGAAAGTGGTGGCCCCTATCCGGAAAACCGCTGGATAGCGTGTTTCTGAATTTGCATGCGTTTCCGAATTCCGTGCTGTCACTCTGCGGCGCCAGGCAGCCGGTTTTCCAAGAGCGCCGGCACATACCAGACGCAGACCAAGATTTCCGGCGGCGCGGAAGCCATCCTGCACATGCGGCCCGTTAAAATCGCCCCAATCAGTCATCCTCCTAACGGATGGGCCATTTCTGCTGCCCGGGCCGGCCGGAAGAGCGAGAGTTGCGCTACCAGCCGGAGCTGCTAAATGCCGGATTGCCGACCGCCACCGGAACGTACTGGATGCGGACGGCGAGTTGCGCCCGCACCGACAGCCTTTCTTCCTCTACGATCTGGATGATCTCCTCGGTCCGCAGGCGGACGAAATAGCCGTCTGCCGTGTGCTCTACGTTGATATAGATAAGTTCGCGCCACTGGGTGTATTCGGGTGCGTTGGGGTGCAGCCAACTGGCGGTCGAGTGCACCCATTGCACCCGGGCGGAGCATGGAACGCTAACAGAAGGCTCTTCGGGCAGCTTGATCGTGACGTATTCCGGCATTTTTCTTACAAAGGCAACCGAGACCGCGTGATCGACCGAACGGAAGGTGGATTTTTTCCAGGAGGTCTTGGCCTCGGGCGGAATGCCCACATCGCTGGAACAAAACACTTCGCGGGGAAATTCCTCGGCAATGCCGCGCACGTACACGGTGTCCGTATAAAACGAACCGCGCAACTCGGCGGGAATGACCGAGTCCATGAAACTTCCGTCGATTACCACTCCGTGCGGACGCGCAAATTCGTTGAGGCGCGATGCCAGGTTGAGCGTTTGCCCGGAGTAGTCGACGACACCGCCGTCGGAGTAAAGGCAAAATGCGGTGCCGCGCGCGATGCCGAAGCCCACGGCGTCCGGCACGGCGTAATTGATCATGGCGTCGTTATTCATCATGGTGGGGAAATCGCGCACCACGTCAAGGCAGCTCTTCAGCACGGATTCCGCCACCTGGTGGAGATTGTCCTCCGAATAGCGGAACAGGAGCAGGAGGCCGTCACCCGTGGGCTTCGCGAAATCCGTTTCCACGAAATATTCTTCCAGCAGCTTGACGAAGAAGCGCTTTGTAAACATGGCGATATCCGGCGCCTCGTGCTTCCTGCAGAAACTGGAAAATCCGCGAATATCGCATACGACGGCAATCACGAATTCGGAACGCCCGTTTGCATTCTTGAATTTGTCGATCAGGGCGGTGAGCATTGTGTTCCTTCTCCCGGTGTTGGAGGTGCGCCTGGCGGCGGGAAGATTGCCTTAAGTTGTTAATCTAGCAGCAATCTCGTGGCAAGGAAAGGCACCGCGGCGCGACCAACCCGGACATGCGCCCGCCGGCCACCGACCTGGAAGATACAGCAGCGAGATTGCCCGTTGCCATGGCGGCGCATTCAAGGGCACAATCCGGGTTCTCCCACGAAGATCCATTAACGCCGGCCATGAACAAGACCCTGTTGCTGCTCCTCGCCCTGCTGCTGCCCGCCGTTGCCTCGGCTGCAGACTGGCTGGCGCTGGGCGCCATCCCTGAGGCCCATGTCTTTGTGGACGAAGGCAGTCTGCAGGTGATTGGTGACGATGCCGTCATGGCCCGCGTCAAACTTGTCTATAACCGGATTCAGCCAGCGCAGACCATCAGCCAGGGAAGTCCGTTCGACAGCTCGATCAATCAATACTATCTGGTCTGCAGCACGCAGAAGTACCAAGTGCTGGAATTGACTGTCTTTTACAATAACAAGCAGGTCGGTTCGTTTCATGCCAACCCCGACCCCGCGCGGATGGACCAGGCCCAACTGGGCACCGGGATCATGCTGCTGGCCCGGAAGGTCTGCCCCAAGCTGAAACCCGGCCCGGCGCACACCAGGGGCGGCTAGCGCGGGGCGGCCGGCGTTCAGATTACAGCGCGTAATCCACGGTCAGCGGCGCGTGGTCGCTGAAGCGCTGATCCTTGTAAATGCTGGCCGCTTGCGCCGCCGCCGCAATGCCCGGCGTGGCGATCTGGTAGTCGATGCGCCACCCCACGTTCTTCGCCCAAGCCTGCCCGCGGTTCGACCACCAGGTGTAGGCTTCGAGCTCCGGATGCAGTTGGCGGAAGACGTCGACAAAGCCCGTTCCGTCAAACAATTCAGTCAGCCAGGCGCGCTCTTCCGGCAAAAAGCCGGAATTCTTCTTGTTGCCGCGCCAGTTCTTGAGATCGATCTCCTTGTGCGCGATGTTCCAGTCACCGCACAGAATGACCTCGCGCCCGCTCTTGCGCAACTCGACCAGGTGCGGCATGAAAGCCTCCATGAAGCGGAATTTCACCGCCTGCCGCTCCTCGCCGCTGGAACCGGAGGGCAGGTAGAGCGAAACCACGCTCAGGTTGCCGAATTGCGCTTCCAGATAGCGCCCCTCGGCGTCGAATTCCGGCATGCCCAAGCCCTCGACGACGGCATCGGGCTCGCGAAGCGAGTAAATGCCGACGCCGCTGTATCCCTTCTTTTCCGCGCAGTGGAAGTATCCATGGCGGCCGTCAGGCGCCAGCATTTCCGCAGTGAGATCGGGAAGCTGCGCCTTGAGCTCCTGAACGCACACGATGTCGGCATGCTGTTCCCGCATCCAGGGAAAGAATCCTTTCGTCGCCGCGGAGCGGATTCCGTTCAGGTTGAGACTGATGACGCGCATGAGTGTTTTCCTGCGTGAAAAACTGCCATTATAATGGCGAATCTTTACTTCATTACCGCGTCCCGAACCGTGCCTCAATTTCATCAGGATTTCATTCGTTTTGCCATCGGCCACGGGGTGCTGCGCTTCGGCGAGTTCAAAACCAAGGCGGGGCGGTTGTCACCGTATTTCTTCAACTCCGGGCTGTTCCAGGACGGCGCTGCGCTGCGCGAACTGTGCCAGTTCTACGCGCAGGCCATTCTGGCTTCGGGCGTCGAATTCGACATGCTGTTCGGCCCGGCCTACAAGGGGATTCCGCTGGCAGCGGGAACCGCTATTGCGCTCGCGGAACAGGGACGCAACGTGCCCTACTGCTTCAACCGCAAGGAGGCGAAGGACCACGGCGAAGGCGGGATGACCGTGGGTGCCGCCCTGCAGGGCCGGGTGCTGATTATCGACGATGTCATCTCCGCCGGCACATCGGTGCGCGAATCGGTGCGGATCATTCGCGCCGGCGGCGCCACACCCTGCGGCGTGGCCATCGCGCTGGACCGCCAAGAACGCGGGCAGACCGACAAAGGCATGGCCGAACTGTCCGCGGTGCAGGAGGTGCAGCGCGATTTTGGCATCGACGTCATCGCCATCGCCGGCCTGAACGACCTGCTGGCGTATTTGCAGGGCCATCCCGATATGGTGCAAAATCTGCACTCAGTCCAGTCTTATCGAGACCAATATGGAGTCCAGCATGTTTAAGTCAAGAATGCTCTTAGTGTTTGCGCTGCCCCTGGCATTGTCCAGCATGCCAGCGGAGGCCAAGCTCTACAAGTGGGTGGACCAGAATGGCGAAACTCATTACGGCCAGACCATTCCGCCGGAATATGCGGATCAGAAGAAGGTGCAGATCAATAAGGAAGGCATGGAGGTCCGTCAGAAGCCCAAGGCCCCCGCCGCCCCCGGCAAACCCGCCGCCCCCGCGCAGAAGACGCCTGAGCAGATCCAGCAGGAGCGCTACGATAACATGCTGCTGGCGACCTACGCCAACGAGGGCGAGATAGATGATCAGCGCGATCGCAGCCTGCAGCTGATCAATGCGCGCATCAGCGGTATCCAGATGCAGTTGAAATCTGCCCAGGACGACCTGAACGGGTACAAAAAGGAAAAAGCGCCGGCGCGAGATGTTGCCCAGGCAACGCGGCGCGTTGACGCGCTCAAGGCGCAGTTGGCCGACGCCGAAGCCGACGCGGACAAAGTCAAGGCCCGCTACGCAGCCGACAAGAAGCGTTACCACGAATTGACAGCCAATCCGCCCCAGCAATAACCGGCCAGCTTGGGGGTGCAGGCATCGGTTTAGCCGGGGCGCACCCGGCTTCTCCATCGCGCGCGGGGTCAGCGCCGGCGATCGGTCGCGATTTGCCGCGCCTATTCCCCAAACAGCGCGCGGATCGCGGCCTCATCCGGCCGCACCACGCCTTTCTCGGTGATCAGCCCCGTTACCAGCTCCGCCGGCGTCACGTCGAACGCAGGATTGCGTATGTTCACGCCGTCCGCCGCCCAGCGGCAGTCGCGGAATCCCCTCACCTCATCCGCCGGGCGCTCCTCGATAGGAATGTCGGCGCCGGTCGGAATTCCGAGATCGATGGTGGAAAGAGGACAGGCAACATAAAACGGAATGTTATGGCGCCTGGCGAGTACGGCCACCATATAGGTGCCTATCTTGTTGGCCACGTCGCCGTTGGCCGCAACACGGTCGGTGCCGACCACCACTGCGTCCACTTCGCCCCGCGCCATCATGAAGCCCGCCATGTTATCGGTGATGAGGGTTACCGGAATGCCCTCCTGCACCATCTCCCATGCGGTGAGCCGCGCCCCCTGCAGGAAGGGACGGGTCTCGTCAGCGATCACCGAGACCTTCTTTCCGGCCTCGACCGCTGAGCGGAAAACGCCCAGTGCGGTGCCCCAGCCTGCCGTGGCGAGCGCGCCGGCATTGCAGTGCGTGAGCACACGCGCGCCGTCGGCCAGCAGGGCCGCGCCGTGAGCGCCCATGGCCTTGTTGACGCGGATGTCCTCGACGAGGATCTCGTGGGCCTCAGCCAGCAGGCGCTGGGCGATGGCTGGGGCCGGCTGGTCCCGTACCGCTTCCAGCACCGTGCGCATGCGCTTGAGCGCCCAGAAAAGGTTCACCGCGGTGGGCCGGCTGGCCGCCAGCACCGCAAATCCCGCCTCCATGCCGGTCTGAAATTCCGCCGCCGGCCTTGCCTGCAAGCGCAGCGCCTCCAGCGCCACGCCATAGGCCGCGGCAACGCCGATCGCGGGCGCGCCGCGCACCACCATGCTGCGTATGCCCTCGGCAACGGACGCCGCCGAATCATAGGCGAGATACTGGAAGACGGCCGGCAGCACGCGCTGGTCTATCATCTCCAGGCTGGCGCCGGCCCAGCGCAGGGTTTCGACCTTCATCTCAGTCACCCTCGAATTCGCACAGGGCGAACACCTTGTGCGCGTTCTTCTCCAGGCGCGCCCGTCCGCCGATGTCCGGCAGGTCGATGACGAAGGCGCATTCCACGATTTTTCCGCCGATCTTCTCGATGAGTTTGCAGGCGGCCTCGGCGGTTCCCCCGGTTGCGATGAGGTCATCAACCAGCAGCACTCTTTCGCCCGGAGCGATCGCATCCGTGTGAATTTCAATTCGATCCGTCCCGTACTCGAGTTCGTAGTCGTGGCCTATGGTCTCTGCGGGAAGCTTGCCTTGCTTGCGTATGGGCACGAAGCCCTTGCCGAGCGCGTAGGCGAGCGGCGCGCCGAGGATGAAGCCGCGCGACTCGATCCCTGCGACCTTGTCTATCTTCACATTTTCATAGCGGCGCACCAGCTCCTCCACGGTGATGCGCAGGCCGACCGGATCCTTGAGCAGGGTGGTGATGTCGCGGAACATGATGCCCGGCTTGGGGTAGTGGGGTATGGTGCGAATTCTGGATTTGATGGTCATATCTCGTGTCTTCCCGAATTTCCTGAATGAAACTAGCGCGTCAGCATGCGCCCGGCGACCGCACTCAGTTGCGCAGCAACGGCAGGGTCGCGCGCCTCGGGCGCGGTAATGGTGGCGTGCGTCAGCGCGCTGCGGCACCCGCAATCGCCGGCCGCCACGTCGGCGCAGATGCGCGGCGCGGCCTGCTTCACCAAGGCGCGCGCACGGTCGGCATTTTCCAGCAGCACCCTGACGATCTGGTCGACCGTCACCGCATCGTGGCCGGGGTGCCAGCAATCGTAGTCTGTCACCATGGCCACCGTCGCATAGCACAGCTCCGCCTCGCGCGCGAGCTTGGCCTCGGGCATGTTGGTCATGCCGATCACGTCACAGCCCCAGCTGCGGTAGAGCTCGGATTCGGCCAGGGTGGAGAACTGCGGGCCTTCCATCACCAGATAGGTGCCTCCGCGCAGCGCATGAATGCCAGCGGCCTTTGCCGCCGCCTCGATATGGTCGCCCAGGCGCCTGCATACCGGGTGCGCCATGGAGACATGGGCGACGAGGCCGCTGCCGAAGAAAGATTTGTTGCGCGCGTAAGTCCGGTCGATGAACTGGTCGATAATCACGAAAGTGCCGGGAGCAAGGTGCTCGCGCAGCGAACCCACGGCGCTCGCGGAGATCACGTCGGTCACGCCGGCGCGCTTGAGCGCGTCGATGTTGGCGCGGAAGTTGATCTCGGACGGGGGAATCCGGTGGCCGCGGCCATGCCGCGGCAAAAACACCATCTGCTGCCCATGGAGTTCGCCGAACAGCAACTCGTCGGAGGGCGCGCCGAAGGGCGATTCCACCTTTTGCCAGCGCTTGTTAACCAGCCCGTCAATATCGTAGAGGCCACTCCCGCCGATGATGCCCAGCACGGATTTCCCTGTTGTCACGTTGCCCCCCTGTCCCGTCATTCAATTGCAGATCATGCGCATGGCGTCAGATCACGCGGTCGTTGCCGCCATCCACCGGCAACCACGCTCCCGTCGTCTTGGCGAACAGGGGCCCGCACATTTCCGCCGCCAGCTCCGCCACGTCGCGGCTGGTCACTTCGGTCTTCAACACGTTGTTGCGCTTGTACTCGTCGACTGTAAGTCCATAATGCCTGGCGCGTGCGGCGAGCACTTCCGGCGTCCACAGGCCGGTGTCGAACACCGCGTTGGGATGCAGGGAATTGATGCGGATGTTGTCCGTGCCCCACTCCAGCGCAGCCACGCGCGCCAGCTGGTGGAGCGCGGCTTTCGAAGCGGAATAGGCCGCAGCACCCGGACCCGGCGCGGGCACGTTCTTGGAACCGATCACCACCACCCGTCCGCCGCGCGGAGCCAACTTGAGGAAGGGGTGGCATTCGCGCAGCAGCATCAGGTTGGCGTCCAGATTAACGCGCATCACCTGCTGCCATTCCTCGGTCTTGAGCGATTCGATCCTGCAGCCACCGGGGAAGATGCCCGCGTTGAGCACCAGCATGTCCAGGCCGCCGAATCCGGCAATGCCTTGCCGCAATGCGCTCAGGAACTGACGCTCGGACGTGAGGTCGCACTGCACGCCGAGATAATTCACGCCCGTCTTCATGGCAACCACGGATTCGGCAAGATCCAGCGCCACCACCGCGGCCCCGCGCGCCAGCAGCGATTCCACGCATGCGCGGCCGATGCCGGAAGCCGCGCCTGTCACCAGGGCGACTTCGCCGGCGAACGGCGGCGCCTTGCCACTTTTCTTCAGTTTGGCCTGCTCCAGGTCCCAGTATTCGACATCAAAGATGTCCTTGGCCGGCAGTGCGCGATAGCCGCCCAGTGCTTCGGCGCGCAGGATGATGTCCACGGTATGGCTGTAGATGTCGGCGACGATGCCCGCATCCGCTGCGGTCTTGCCGACCGCGCACAAGCCCAGTTCCGCATCCAACACCACGCGCGGCGCGGGGTCGAGCATGGCCTTGCGCTCCCGGGCCTGCGGTTCAAGTTCGGCGAAATACCGGCGGTAAGCGTCGCCATAGGCGGTTACGTCGCGGCCTATCAGGGGCAGGCGTTTGGTGCGGATGACATGGTCGGGAGTGGCCGGACCCTGGCAGGCGACGACGGCGAGGTCATTGCGGCGGGCGAAGGACAGGCTCTTCTCGTCGGCATGGCGCGCCAGGATGACCGGAAACCCGGCGGCGCGCGCAATCTCTGCGCGCAACTTCGCCTGCTCCAGCGACAGGTCGGCAGCGCCGTGCGTGCCGTTTTCATGCCTCACGTCCCAGGCGCGGTTGCGCTTGAGATAGTCTTCGGCGCGGCCGACCAAGGCAATCATGCGTTCGTATGACTCCCTGGCCGTCTCACCAAAGGAGAAGATGCCGTGATTCAGCAGCACCATGCCAATGGTGTTGGGGCCGGTTTCCCGGGCAAAGTGCGCCGCACACAGGCGCGCAAGATCGAAGCCTGGCATCACGTATGGAATGACGACCACGGCATCGCCATAGATCTCGCGGATGCGCGCCTCGCCATCGGCCGTATTGGTGATGGCAATGACGGCGTCGGCGTGGGTATGATCCACGTAGCGGTATGGCAGGATGGCATGCAGGATCGCCTCCACCGAGGGCGCGGGTGCAGCGGCGCGGGTCTGATGGGTGACAAGCTGGTTCACCATTTCCGGATCGGAAAGCGCAGGCAATTGGGCGAGCTTTTTCAGGTAATCCAGATGGACGGGCGTGAACCCCGGCGCCGCGATGGTTTCAAGATCCCAGCCGCTGCCCTTCACGTACAGGATCTCTTGGTCCTCGCCGAAGATGTTCTTTTCCGTGATCTTGACGGACGTATTGCCGCCGCCATGCAGCACCAGGGTCTTGTCGCAACCCAGCAGACGCGAGGTGTAGACGCGCAATGCGAGCGCGTCAGCGCAGGACGCGGCATCCGTATCATTCCACAGCGTATTCAAGACGGTTTATTCCTGTTCGTTGTGCAAGCCACGCAGAGCCGGCGGCTATGCCAGACCGGACATTCTACATGACCCTAACTGCGCGATGTCGTTGAGTTGTGGCGGCGGAAAGCGGCCGGCAAAGCGTGCAGCCTACAGCGCTTCGAATACGCCGCTGGCCGGATTATGGTGTGTCAACTGGCCCCGCTCGATGTCGAAATACCAGCCGTGCAGCTTGAGGGAACCCGCCTCGACGCGCTCGCGCACCCATGGGAAGGTCATCAAGTTGTCCAGTGAGACCAGGATGGCACGCTGCTCGCATGCCACGACCTGCTCATCGACCGGGGCGTCGGGCATTTCACGCAGCACGGCGGCATGCACCTCTTCCGCGGCCCGCATCCAGGCGTGGACATAGGACCCGGCTTCCGCAGCGTTCTCGCTGAACAGCGAGCGTATGCCGCCGCACTGGGCGTGGCCCAGCACAATGATGTGCTCCACCTTCAGGCTACGCACGCCGAATTCCAGCGCGGCGCTGGTGCCATGGCGGCCGCTCTCGCGGCTTTCCGCCGGGGGGACGAGGTTAGCCACATTGCGGATGACGAAGAGATCGCCCGGCGCGCAATCCATCACCAGCGCCGGATCGACGCGGGAGTCGCAGCAGGCCACCATCAGGATGCGCGGAGTCTGACCTTCGGTGGTCAGTTGCCGGTAGAGCGCGTCGTCTTCGGTGAAATGACGCTCCCGGAACCGGCGAAATCCCTCGACCAGTTTCTCCGGCGTGGTCATGCGCCGACCAGCCTCCGCAAGGCTTCCCGGTATTTGTCGGACGTCTTCTGCAGCACGTCGGCGGGGATTTCGGGCGCCGGGGGCTGCTTGTTCCAGCCGGAGGCTTCCAGCCAGTCGCGGACGAACTGCTTGTCGTAACTCGGCGGGTTGCTGCCGACTTTGTACTGGTCAGCGGGCCAGAAGCGCGAGGAGTCCGGAGTCAGCGCCTCGTCGATGAGGTAGAGCTTGCCGGCTGCGTCCACGCCGAATTCGAATTTGGTGTCGGCGATGATGATGCCCTTGGTTGCCGCATAATCGGCCGCCTCTGTGTACAGCGCCAGGGTGGCTTTCTTCACTTCCTCGGCGCGGGCGTCTCCCAGCAGCTTTTTCGCCTCGTCGAAGGAGATGTTCTCATCGTGCTCGCCCACCGCCGCCTTGGTGGAAGGCGTGAACAGCGGCTGCGGCAGCTTCTGCGCCTCCTGCAAACCGGCGGGCAAGGCGATGCCGCATACCGCGCCGGTCTTCTTGTAGTCCTTCCAGCCGGAACCGACCAGGTAGCCGCGCACGATGGCTTCAATGGGCAGCGGCTTGAGCTTCTTCACCACGAAGGAACGTCCCGTCACGTGGGCGCGATCGGCATCGGTATTCACCACGTCTTCCGGCGCAATGCCGGAGAGGTGGTTAGGGATGACGTGGCCGAGCTTGCGGAACCAGAAGTTGGACAGCGCGGTCAGCACCGCACCCTTGCCCGGCACGGGGCTGGGCAGGATCACGTCGAAGGCGGACAGCCGGTCGGTCTGCACGATCAGCAGGTGGCTGTCGTCCACCTCGTAGATGTCGCGCACCTTGCCGCGGTGCAGGAACTTGAGACTGCTCAGATTGGACTCGTGCAAGGCGCTCATGTCAGTTCAAAGATGGAAGTGTGGTCGCCGCAATCTGTTCCGCCTGCTGCTTGCGGTAGGCACCCAGCTTGCCGGCAATGGCCTGGTCATGCAGGGCCAGCATGGACACGGCAAACAGGCCCGCGTTGGCCGCACCCGCCTCGCCTATTGCGAAGGTGGCGACGGGGATGCCCTTGGGCATCTGCACGATGGATAGCAGGGAATCCATGCCCTTGAGATATTTCGAGGGAATGGGCACGCCGAGCACGGGCAGCGTGGTCTTGCCGGCGATCACGCCAGCCAGATGAGCCGCACCGCCAGCGCCGGCGATGAAGCATTGCACGCCACTGGCGGCCATTTCCTTGATGTAGTCGAACAGCAGGTCGGGCGAACGATGCGCCGAGATCACCCGCGCATCGTAGGCCACGCCGAAATCCTGCAACTGGCGAGCCGCCTGCTGCATGATGTCCCAGTCGTTGGCGCTGCCCATTACGATGGACACCAGCGGCTTGGACATGCCTCAGGCCCCTTTGTGGTACCCGACCACGCGCTCGACCTCGTTCTTCGAACCGAGGATCACGGGCACGCGCTGGTGCAGGCCGTTGGGCTTCAGCTCCATGATGCGCTCGCGGCCGGTGGAGGCCTGGCCGCCCGCCTGTTCCACGATGAAGGACATGGGGTTGGCTTCATACATCAGGCGCAGCTTGCCGGCCTTGGAGGGATCCTTGGTGTCGAACGGATACATGAAGATGCCGCCACGGGTCAGGATGCGATGCACTTCGGCGACCATGGAGGCCACCCAGCGCATGTTGAAATTCTTCTCGCGTCCGCCGTCCTTGCCCTTCACGCACTCCTCGACGTAGCGCTGCACGGGCTTTTCCCAGAAGCGCTGATTGGACATGTTGATCGCGAATTCAGCGGTGTCCGCAGGAATCTGCATGTTGGGGTGGGTGAGGAAGAAGTCGCCCACATCGCGATCCAGGGTGAAGCCGTTCACGCCGTGGCCGGTGGTCAGCACGATCATGGTGTTCGGCCCGTACAGCGCGTAGCCCGCGCACACCTGCTTGGTGCCCGGCTGCAGGAAGTCCGCTGCCGTCGGGTTGGTCACGCCTTCGGGGCAACGCAGGATGGAGAAGATGGTGCCGACGGAGATGTTCACGTCGATGTTGGAAGAGCCGTCCAGCGGGTCGAAGCAGATCAGGTACTTGCCCTTGGGATACTGGGCCGGGATGGGGTAGATGTCGTCCATTTCCTCGGAGGCCATGGCCGCCAGGTGGCCGCCCCATTCATTGGCCTTGATGAACACCTCGTTGGTGATCACGTCCAGCTTCTTCTGGGTCTCGCCCTGCACGTTTTCGCTGCCCGCGCTGCCCAGCACGCCGATCAGCGCACCCTTGTTCACGTCGTGGGCAATCTGCTTGCAGGCAGAAACGATGTCGCTGAGCAGGCCGGTGAAGTCGCCGGAGGCCCCGGGAATATTGCGCTGCTCCTCAATGATAAACTGCACCAAGCTCTTGCTCATGCTGACTTTTCTCCAAAAATTAATTCAAATTCAAATCCAGAACCCTGAATTTTACCTGTTTTTTCCCAGACACTCCAATTTCCGGAACACCTCGGGGTGACGAGGTGTCCAGTGCGCATCCCGCGTATCGCTTAACGAGTCAGCGCCATGACGAGCTGCGGCAAGCGCTCGGGCAGGCGCGCGACGTTGTCAATGACGGTGTAGTGGTTGCCGAAAATGTCGGCCACGTATTCATCCGCCCGGGGGTCCAGGTTGATGCAGTAGGTGTAGACCCCCTCGGTACCCAGTTCGCGTACGGCAATGCGCGCATCTTCGATCAGGGTGCGGTCGTCCCCCACATCGATGTCCGCCGGCTCGCCGTCGGTCAGCACCAGCAGCAGGCGCTTGTCCGCCTGCTGCCGGGAAAGGTAATGGCCGGCATGGCGGATGGCTGCGCCCATGCGCGTCGAATACCCCGCCTCCATCGCGGCCAGGCGGCCCTTGACCTCGTCGCCCCAGTGTTCCCCGTAACCCTTGAAGTGCATGTAGCGCACGTCGTGGCGCGTGTCGGAGTGGAAGCCGCCGATGGCGAAGGGATCGCCCATCTGCTCCACCGCCCAAGCCAGCAAGGCCACGGCCTCCTGTGACAATTCAAGTTTGGTCTGCGCACAGCCTTCGGCCACATCGTCCAGCGAGGCGGAGAGATCGAGCAGCAGCGACACCGCGACACTGCGGCCATCCGGCTTATGGCTCATGTTGATGCGCGGGTCGGGCTGTGCCCCGCTCTTGAAATCGATCAGGGAGCGCAGGGCGATGTCGAGATCCAGCTCCGCCCCCTCTTCCTGGTAGCGGATCCGCACCTTCTGCTGCGGCTTCAGCATCTCGATAATCTTCTTCAGCTTCTTGGCAAGACCTGCATGCTTGGCGAGCAGCGCATCGATCCGTGCCGGATCGGCCTTGGGGTGCAGGTGCTCATACAGGCTCACCCAGTCCGGCAGGTAGTGCTCGGTCTGGTACTCCCACTCCGGGTACATGCGCGGCGGCATCTTGTCCTCGTCGTCCGCGCTTTCGTCCTGCGCCTGGTCGGGACGGCCCTCGTAGACCTCCTCGTCGCCTTCCTCGATGAACAGCCACAGCAGGCGGTTGTCGTCGCGATAGTCGATCTCCGTGTCCTCGAACCACACCTTGGCGGAAAGATCCTCCTGCCTGCGCGTCGCCGTGATGTAACCCAGGCCCAGATCCACCATGTCCTTGGTGCTGCTCTTCCCGGCGGCCATGGCCGCCCGGAATTTTTCCACGTACTCCAGGATGTGGTGATCGGTATAGGGGTGGTCGGCATCGAGCAGGGCGCGCGACAGCATGGTCAGCCGGTGGCGAATGGAAGACCAGCCCTCGGGGCAGGCGTCGGCCCTGGGAATGGGATGCAACGCGCGCCAGATATTGCCCAGGCCCGGATACTCGCGCATCGCGAGATGCTCGACGCGCGCGTCCTCGAACACTTCGATGGCAACGCGCTGGAACGGGCTGAAGTTGTCGGCGATGAGCTTCCCGCTCCAGCGCTGGTGGGCACTGAGGTGCGCTATCAGCGCGCGATAACGGTCTATGCCCGAAACGCCGCTTGCCGTGTCGTCGTAGGCGTCGGGCAGGTGGATGCCCAGATCGTCCAGGTAGGGGACGGGCTTGCGCAATTCATCATAGGCCAGCGAATAGGGAATGAAATACGGCGCGCTTTCCCACAGCGCGCGGGCGTACAGGTCCAGCTTGCGCGAGTGGTCGCTGAACAGCGTGCCGTGTCGTTCGCGCTGCAGCACGGCGCGGCTGTCCGGCGACTTGAGCGAAAAGTATTCGCGCTGCCGGTCGGGGTCGTTGGGATAGCCATGGATGCCATAGTCGGTCCAGTTGCGCAGACCGGCCAGCGGTACCTGGCTGAGCACCTGGGGCACACTGTTCAGAAATTCGGTTAGGCAGGCACTCTCGTACATCGAATCGATGCCGTGTACCTTGGGCGTGGTGCGCGCGAGGGTCTCCATCACCAGGTGCAGATACTCGGCAAACAGATCGTGGCTTTCCAGGTGGCGCGCAGCAGCCGGCAAGCTTTGCAGAAAGGGCACGATGGCGCGGCTGTTGGGCGAGCGCGCCAGCTTGCGGGTGAACTCCAGCACCCGACCGAGCACATCCTCGCCCGCGGCCTTCATCACCTGGGGCATTTCCTCCAGAAACACCAGCACCGGCTCCTCGCCGCGCCCCATCTTGCACACGCGCTCGGCGGCCTCCACATAGGCGCGGAGGCCGGGTTCGGAAAGCCTGCGCCGGGCGTAGGCCAGCCGCTCCCCGAACACGTGCTGGACACGGGGGAAGTTGCAGGCGATCTTGATGTCAGTGGCTTCTGCCGTCATTTTCCATTGCGACAAATAAATGGGTCCCCAAGCGTCCCGTGATGCCCGAAAAGCCGTCGCGAGCGCTGGCAGGACAAGGCGCACAAGGGCGAGAAAGCGGAGTTTACTGTGGAGTAAATGAGCATTTCGAGCCCTTGTGCAACACAGTCATGCCACGCGCAGCAGGTTTTTCCCGTCAGGCGAAGACGGCGTCGATGGCGTGGTCCAGCGTATCGCGGATGTCAGCATCATCGGTAATCGGACGCACCATCGCCATACGGCAGGCCTCGCGCTCGGGTATGCCCTGCTTGATCAGCGTGGCCGCATACACCAGCAGGCGGGTGGAGATGCCCTCCTCCAGGCCATGCCCCTTCAGGTTGCGCGCGGTCAGGCCGATCTTCACCAGCCTCGCCGCCAGTTCCGGCGCGATGCCGGTTTCCTTCGCCACGATGCCGGCCTCGACTTCAGCGGGTGCGTAGTGGAATTCCATGGCGGCAAAGCGCTGCTTGGTGGACTGCTTGAGGTCCTTCATCAGCGACTGGTAGCCGGGATTGTAGGAGATCACCAGCTGGAAATCCGGGTGTGCCTCGACCAGTTCGCCCTTCTTGTCCAGCGGCAGACTGCGGCGGTGGTCGGTTAGCGGGTGGATGACCACGGTAGTGTCCTGGCGGGCCTCCACCACCTCGTCGAGGTAGCAGATCGCGCCGTAGCGCGCGGCAAGGGTGAGCGGGCCGTCCAGCCAGCGCGTGCCGTTGGCGTCCAGCAGGTAGCGACCCACGAGGTCGGAGGCGGTCATGTCCTCGTTGCAGGCGACGGTAATCAGCGGCTTGCCGAGCTTCCACGCCATGTGTTCGACGAAGCGCGATTTGCCGCACCCTGTAGGTCCTTTCAGCATCACCGGCAAGCGCGCCGCGTAGGCGGCTTCGTACAGCGCAACTTCGTTGCCCTGCGCCTGGTAGAACGGCTCGGCCTTGATGCGGTATTGGGAGGTATCAAACGTGCTCATCAATCCATCCTCAAAAAACTGGAATCCGGAGTGAATTTCTCCGGCTTGTGCTGAAAAAAAGCCCCTGCCGATTACCAGATCAACAGGGGCTTTTTTTGAAGCGGCGTGCGGGCGGTTCAGGACGGACAGCGAAACATCGAATTTCCTGCTTCGCCGCCCCAAGCCCGCTCGGGGTCGCATCCCCGTGTAGACGGGGCCCCTGCTCCGCCCTCCCGGTCTTACTTATGCACGCCCAGCTTCTGACGCCAGCCCGGGAACAGCGTGTCTGCGTCTTTCGGGAAGGATTCGAACGCACGCGCGAATTCCTTGTGCTCCTTTGCGAATTCGATCGGGTCGGCGCTGGCCTTCCAGCACTCGTACGACTGACGCAGAGAGATCGCGCCTGCAGCCGGGCTGTCGATGTGGCCGTAGGAACCGCCGCCAGCCGTATTGATCACGTTGCCGTGGCCCAGGTTCTCGAAGAAGCCGGGCAGACGCAGCGCGTTCATGCCGCCGGAGATGATCGGGGTGGTGGGTTTCATGCCGTACCACTTCTGGAAGTAGACGGGACCCTGGCACTCGTCGCGCTCGATCATGTAGGCGATAACCTTGTCGTCAGCTTCGCCTTCCATCTTGCCGTAGCCCATGGTGCCGACGTGGATGCCGGATGCACCCTGCAGACGGCTCATCTTGGCGAGCACGAAGGCGGTATAGCCGCGCTTGGCAGAAGGGGAAGTCACGGCGCCGTGGCCGGCGCGGTGGTAGTGCAGGTACTGGCCGGGATATTGACGGCGGGCGGTGGTCACCATGCCGGGGCCACCCACGTAGCCGTCGACCAGGAAGGCCAGCTTGTCGGCGTCAGGGCCGAAGATTTCCAGGGCGAAGTCGGCACGGGCGCACATTTCGTAGTGGTCATCGGCGGTGATGTTCATGGAGAACAGCTTGGCCTGGCCGGTTTCGTCCTGCGCGCGCTTCATGGCGTCATAGACCAGCGGCAGCACCTTCTTGATCGGAGCGAACACCTGGTTGCCCTGGGGTTCGTCGTTCTTGATGAAGTCGCCGCCCAGCCAGAACTGGTAAGCAGCCTTGGCGAACGGCTCGGGGCGCAGGCCCAGCTTGGGCTTGATGATGGTGCCGGCGATGTAACCGCCGTCCTGAACCGGACGGCCCAGGATGCGCCACAGGTTGGAGATGTCGGTGGCGGGGCCGTCGAACATCTGGATCATGCGCTCAGGAACGTAGAAGTCGATCATCTTGGCGTGCTCGATGTCGCCCATGCCCTGGTTGTTACCGATGGCCAGCGTCAGGAACGAAACCAGCATGAAGCGACCATCGGTCACGTTGCGGTCAAACAGCTCGATCGGATAGGCGATGCGCATATCCTCGGTGGCTTCGTCGATGTGGTAAACCAGCGCGTCAACGCCCTTGGTGAATTCGTCGGTGGTGGAGACTTCCACGTTGGTGCCGGTGGAGGACTCGGCCGCGAAGTGCGCAGCGGCTTCCAGGTAGCCATGGCCTGCCTTGGGCTTCATCTTGTAGGCAACCAGGACATGCTTGCCGCCCTTGATAAGCTCGTCTTCCTTGAGGTCAAGATTCGAATAACGTGCTGACTGATCCATTTATCTGCTCTCTCGTTGTGGGTTAAAGATCACTACGGGGCGCACTATACGCGCGCATCACCATAAATAACATTCAGATGTTTTTATATATATCATAAGCAATACTTATGTATAATTTGACCCATGCTGCCTGTCACACTGCGCCAGCTTCAGGTTTTCGAAAGCGTCGCCCGCCACTTGAGCCACTCCAAGGCGGCAGCAGAGCTGTTTTTGTCCCAACCCGCTGTTTCCATGCAGATAAAACAGACAGAGGAAACCCTGGGGCTGGCGCTGTTCGAACAGGTGGGCAAGAAACTGTTCCTGACCGAGGCCGGGCGCGAACTGCTGCGCTACAGCCGCAACATCCTGCACCAGCTCGAGGAAATGGAGGGTGTGTTCAGCGAAATGAAGGGCTTGTCGCGGGGCCACCTGGACATTGCAGTGGTCAGTTCGGCCAACTATTTCATGCCACAATTGCTGGCGCGGTTCTTTCGGCAGCATCCCGGCATCCAGGTCAGCCTGCAGGTCGCCAACCGTGACGCGGTGATTCGCCAGGTCGAGGAAAACCGCGCCGACCTGGCCATCATGGGGCGTCCGCCCGAGGGCGTGGAGATGCAGGCGGAATCCTTCCTGCAGAATCCGCTAGTGATTATCGCGGCCCCCGGCCACCCGCTGGCGGGCCAACGCCACATCCGCCCGGAACATCTGGCTCGGGAAACCTTTCTGCTGCGCGAACCCGGCTCCGGCACGCGCAGCGTGGTGGAGCGTTTTTTCGCCAACAACCGCATTCCCCTGACCGCCAGCATGGAGATGGACACAAACGAAGCGATCAAGCAATCGGTACAGGCCGGCATGGGTCTGGGCGTGATCTCGCTGCAAAGCATCGAGCTGGAACTTGAAACCGGCCGCCTGGTGGTGCTGGATGCGGAACACTTTCCCATTATGCGTCACTGGTATGTCGTACACCGCAAGCACAAGCGCTTGTCCGGCGCGGCGCAGGCGCTGAAGAAGTTCCTCGTCGACGAGGCGGAGACGCTGGCGGCGAGCGATGCCACCGCTGGCAGACCGCCGCGGCGCTGAGCGCTGCTTAGTCCGGGGCCGCGGCCGGGGCGGGCCGGAGCTTTTTCAGGCTCAGGCGCACAGCCGTCAGGCTGGCGGCGAACAGCAGACAGGGCAGCCACACGCCGCGCAATTCGGAATACAGCATGCGCTGGCCCCAGGGGCTGAACAGCTTGTGCAGCGACAGCGGCGCGACCTGGATGAAGTGCCAGGGTAGAAAGTAGCGTTCATGCGAGAACGGCCACAGAAAGGCAACGCCCAGTCCGCCGTTCGTGCACATGTCGAGCAGGCCGTGCGATACGCAGGATATGAATACAAATAGCCCCGCCACCCACGGACGGGCATGCAATCGTTTTGCCAGCAGGAAACCCAGCGCGCCGAGGATCAACGCGAACAGCAGCGAATGGGTGATGCCCCGATGCCCCATGCTGTCGGCGTAGGCGACCCCCAGCTTGAAACCGATCACGTCCAGATCCGGAACCATGGACGCCGCCACCCCTGCCAGCAGCAGGCGGCGGGAAATGACGCCACTCCCCATGCCCAGCCCGAGGGCAAGCGGTACGGCGGTATGGGTGATGATGGATGGCACGGCGTTATCCTTATGCTGTCGATCGCGAATCCTGTGTCACCAGTGCTTCGCGACCGGATTCCTGCATTCAACTTGATATAGGCGACGATCTTCCAGGCGGATGGCTGTCATCGGTCCGCCCCACAGGCAGCCGGTGTCCAGCGCGATCACCTTTTGCTCCACTTTCAGCCCCAGCGCCGACCAGTGCCCGAAGATCACCGTGGCGTCGCGGCTCTTGCGCTTGGGCGCCTCGTACCATGGCAAGTAGCCCTCCGGAATGTCCTTCAATTCGCCTTTGAAGCGGAATTCCATCTCGCCGGACTGCGTGCAGATGCGCATGCGGGTAAACGCATTGACGATCACGCGCAGGCGTTTATGGCCGGTCAGTTCATCGTCCCAGCCATGCGGCGTGTTGCCATACATGCGTTCGAGGAAGGTCGCATAGTCCGGACCGCGCAGCGCGCTTTCCACCTCGCGGGCGAGGCTGGCCGCCTGCTC
>Ga0075276_10000012_pt1 | contig 53909 bp, 44 predicted proteins | sample SF_Rice_5C_80N_4_FD_69770 | JGI IMG/M metagenome (GOLD analysis project Ga0075276, IMG submission 69770) | Rice paddy soil microbial communities from Twitchell Island, California, USA - SF_Rice_5C_80N_405 | ecosystem: Environmental > Terrestrial > Soil > Paddy field/soil | place: USA: Twitchell... | reverse complement strand
CCCCGGCAGCGGCCGCGGCCAGCATGGCCACTCCGCGTACCTGACCCAGCTTCAATGCCGACTTGACGTTTAGCGCGTAGAACACGTCTTCGATGGCTACATTCTCCGGTTGATGCTGCTGGATCAGTTCGCCCAAGCGGCCGAAAATTGTGTTGAGCCGAGCCGGCAAGGGCTCGCGGCTGTTCAACCGGATCGCGCCCACTGCCAGGCAAATCAGGCGGCCTTCCGGGGATTCCTCGACTACGCCATAACCGGTGTACTCGGTGCCGCAGTCAATGCCCAGGACCCGCATGGCAAAAATCTTACACCATTCGTAATTGCCAGCCGGGTTGGAGGCTTGTAGCTGGACCTGAGCTGCTGCTCGACTTTCCAACCGCCACTGCCAGCTACTGAGAGCAGGTTCTGTGCTTTCGGCGAGCCACCTTGCTCCAGCGGTAGCACATCCAACAAATGCCGCCGTTTCGTCAAACCCAAGCCAGTCGTATTTTAAGCACACGCCGTAATGAAAAGAGAGCTCGCATTTTTAGCAGCGTCGCTGGTCCTGGGCTTAGGGACGATCCTGCTGGCCCAGTCCTGGCCAGACCATGAGCCGCAGGACTCTTCTCGGAACGAGCCCCAAGTAGTGGCGGGACCGATTCCGGAAAAGATTACCAGCACCTCCGCCCTGGTGTGGTGGCAGACGACTGCACCGGAAGAGAGCATCCTGATATACGGCACTGCTCCCAACGACCAGCGCTTTCGAGTGCAAAGGCCCTGGAGAACCACCACCCACGAAGTCAGCGTCAAAAAGCTACAGCCGGCCACCACTTACTATCTCGGAATACTGAAATCCGACGGCTCCAGGAGCGCCGTCGGCCAGTTCACCACCCAGCCGGTCGGATATACCCGCGACGATAACGTACGCATCACAAACGGGCCGCTCTTCGAGCAGATAACTCCTGATTCCGCCACCATTGCCTGGTCCACCAACCGATCCTCCTCGTCTCTTGTCCGCTACGGTCCTGACCCACAACACCTGGACCGGACGGCGAAGGCGCCATGGTCCCCGGCTACCCACCGGGTTGTGCTTCGAGACTTGCAGTCCGATACCCGCTATTTCTTCAGCATTGAATCCAACCAGGCGCCGTCAAGTTCCAGCCAGTCTGCGGAATCGGTAACTGACCAATCCTCCACTCTCAGTGTGCCCCCAGCCCAGATTTATGCTTTCCGCACTCTTGCCCGCGGTCAACAGGCTCTCAACATCGGCCCGCGGCACTAATCCATTTTGCATGCGTCATGCTGCGCCTGAGGGGCCGAGGCTTTTCGCACGTACTTAGATCCACCTTTTTCGCTGATCATGCGGTTGCCCTTGGCAATGCTCCCCCCGGCCCGCTCACAGTTTCCGCCCGCAAACGTGATAGTCTATTTTCTTCCCCTCAAGGCGCGGTTCAGGGCCGAGCCGAAAGGATCGCGCCGAGCGCGGTTCTCCACCTGCCACGGCGAGACTATGAGGTGATTGGAGCAGCAGATGAAGGTTGGAATTCTTACCGGCGGCGGTGATTGCCCCGGGCTCAACGCCGTGATTCGAGCGGTCGTGCGCAAAGGTGTTTTCCACTACAACGACCAGTTTGTCGGTTTCCTGGAAGGCTGGCGGGGCGTGCTGGAGAACAAGACCGAGCCGCTCGACCTTTCCAACGTGGGCGGCATTTTGCCGCGCGGGGGTACCATTCTGCGCACTTCGCGCACCAATCCCGCCAAGTATGAAAACGGCCTCGCCCGCTGCATCGAGAATCTCAAGGCAAATGGCGTAGATGCCCTGGTGGCCATCGGCGGTGATGACACCATCTCCGTCGCCCTGCGCCTGCATCAGATGGGTGTCAAGGTTGTGGGTGTGCCCAAGACCATTGACAACGACCTGAGCGGCACCGATTTTACCTTCGGCTTCGATACCGCCGTCAACGTGGCCACCAGCGCCATTGACCGTGTTCATACCACGGCGGAGGCCCACAACCGAGTCATGGTGGTCGAGGTCATGGGCCGTGATTCCGGCTGGATCGCCATGTACAGCGGCATTGCCGGGGGCGCCGACGTTATCCTTATCCCCGAAAAGCCCTTCGACATTGAGGAAGTGGCCGAAACCATCCGGCTGCGCCACGCGCGCGGCCGCTATTTCAGCATCGTGGTGGCGGCGGAAGGCGCGAAGTTCGCCAGCGATACCGACCACCACCACGGCGCCCCCGTGGTCAGCACGGTGGGCACTGATGAGTTCGGCCACGTTCGCCTGGGCGGCATCGGCAACATTCTGGCCCGCGAAATCGAGCGCCTCACCGGCTTTGAAACCCGCGCCGTGGTGCTGGGCCACATCCAGCGCGGCGGCTCACCCAGCGCCTTCGACCGCGTGCTGGCTACCCGCTATGGCATCGGCGCCATTGACATGGTGCACCGCGGCGAGTTCGGCTGCATGGCCGCGTTGCGCGGCAACAAGATTGTTTCCGTTTCTCTGGCCGAGGCCATTGGTGAGAACCGCAAGGTGGACCAGGACCTCATTGAAGTGGCCATCGGCATCCTGGACAAGCTCAAGGACACCGACAAATCCAAGGAAGCTGTTACCCGCTAGCCTCATGCGGGCACAGGCGCCCTCGCCTGTGCCCTGCCCTCCTCAACCGCCAAATTTTGTAATCCCGCTCACCACCTCTTGTGACAACTGTCACAGTATGCCGTTCACCCACGTTTCATAATAAAAATGCCGGGGCTGTGAGTCCGCCTGCTGCAAGGAGGAACGACTATGAGAGCCTGGGCATTGGCTGTGTTGGTCGCGTTGCTGGCCTGTGTGGCGCTGGCTGCCAATCAGGCGCCCGCCAACGGAAAAGTCCCCAAGTACGACAAGGCCACCGAGGTCAAACTCAAGGGCACCGTGATGGAGGTTCGCGACTACGAATGCCCCATCAGCGGTGCCATGGGCGCCCATGTCACGCTGAAGGTGCAGGATGGCAGTACGATTGAACTCCACCTCGCCGCCACCAAGTACGTGAAGAGCTACGAAATGGTCTTCAACAAGGGCGACGAAATCGAGGTCGCCGGCTCGAAGGTAAAGTTCAACGGCGCCGACACCATCCTGGCGCGCGAAATTACCCGTGGCCAGGACTCATTCGTCTTCCGCGATCAGAACGGAAAACCGGTTTGGTAAAAGAGCCAGTAATTGGTAGTTGGCGGGCACGGGGTAGCTGGCAGTCCCCTGACAGTTGATGACTCATCGGCCGGGTGCGACCAAATTTTTCGGCCGAGCGAACCAGGGAAAAAGGCGCGGACCTTCCGCGCCTTTGTTTTTTCTGATCTGCGGTAACGCGGCAAACTGCGGTTTTCAATTACACGATTACAAATTACTCAATTACACAATCCCCCGACTCCGGCCTGCTGAGCCCGCCCTGCTTTTCACGCCGCTATCTCCAGCGCTCCCGGCAACACTTCCAGCTTCTGGCAATGCAGGCGCAGGACCTCGCCATCCACCATCACATCCACGGGCGCGTCCAATTGGAAATCAATGCGGGTTGCCGGATGCCGTTCCGCGAGCCGGTGCTTGATATGCGTTCCGTCGTACAGGCCGGGCAGGTTCCGGAGCAGCCCCAGTCGCCCAATCGGTCCCCAGCGCACATACTCGATCAGGCCGTCGGCAATTTCGGCGTTGGGCGCGATCATCATCTTGCCGCCGGTAAACTTGCTGTTATTGAAGGTAAGAAACAGGCAGCGCCGCCGGTCGGCTGTGCCATCTCCGTTCACCCGCAGCGGAAAGGCGCGCCGGTCCAGGCGGGCGAGGCATACGAATAGTGCCAGCAGATATCCCAGCTCCCCCATATTTTTGAAGCGGCGGATGCGCACCGTGGCCACGTCGGCGGCAAAACCCATGCTTAACAGGTTGATGTAATGCAGCACGCCTTCGCGATGGGTGAGTCGCAGCACATCGCACGGGTGCCGCTTGCCCGTCAAGAGAGCCTGGGTTGCGTGCTCCAGTCCGCGCTCGCTGAAATCGCGCAGAAAGGAATTGCCGGTGCCCAGCGGCAGAAACGCCAGGGTTGGGCGCTCGCCGCACTCTGCTTGGGGAAATAATCCGTTTATAATTTCATACGAGGTCCCGTCGCCGCCTACGGCCAGAAAATTGCGCCAGCCGCGCCCATAGGCCTCGCGGGCAATCTCGGTGGCGTGCCCGGGCCGGCTGGTCTCTGCCAGTTCCAGTTCGATTCCCCCGGCGCGCAATCGCCCCAGCGCCTCATCCACCAGCTTGCCGCAGCGGCCTCCGCCGGCGGCGCGGTTCACTACCGCCAGAAAGCGCTGGCTCACAGGGGCACCACCGCCGAATCGCGCTCCGGAAGTTCCCGCGTAATTTCTTCGGCCAGCACCATGCGCTTGATCTTCAACGAGGCGGTGCGGGGAAAATCGCGTTCCCACAGCACATAACCGCTCACCCGCTTGAAATCAGGCAAGCTCCGGTTGCGGCCGGTCAATTCGCGGCGCAAGCCGTCGTTCAGTTGCTGCCCTGGTTCGAGATGCAGCACCATCACCAGCGTGTCCTTCCCCAGGCCGCTCTTCGGCCACAGGTAATTGGAGGCGAAGATGCAGAACTCCTTGGCCGCCAGCCCTTCGAACACATTCTCAATGTCTTCGGGATAAATGTTCTTGCCGCCCTCGGTCACGATCATGTTCTTCTTGCGGCCAAACAGCTGCAAATGGCCCATCTCATCTATGCGGCCCAGGTCGCCGGTCAGGAGCCAGCCGTCCACAATCGTTTCCGCCGTGAGTTCGGGGTCGTCGAGGTAATGCGACATCACCGTGCGGCTGCGCACCGCCACTTCGCCGACCCCCTCGGCGTCGGCATTGACGATCTTCACCTCCATGCCGGGCAGCGGCTTGCCCACGGTGTCTGCACGGAAGGGCTTGAAGTCGTTCAGCGTAACCGCCGTGCCTGCCTCGGTGAGCCCGTAGCCGTTGGCCACCGGAATGCCGAGATCGTAGAAGAACTGCAGCGTGGCCGGTTCCATGAAAGCGCCGCCCACAAAGAGAGCACGGAGTTCCCCGCCAAATGCCTGGTGAATTTGCGGCAACACCTGCCGGCTGAGCGCCAGGCTGGAGCGCCGGCGGGTGAAAGCTCGATTAATCGCAATCAGCCCGTTGAGGGCGGCGCGGCGATGGCGGGGCAACTCGGCAAATTTTGCCTTGAACCCCTTTTCCAGGTTCTTCAGCACCAGCGGCACCAGGCTCATGTAGGTGATTTTGTATCGCGTAAAGGCTTCGCGAATGTATTCCGGACGCAGGGTGCGCAGGTGCACCACGCAGGCTCCGCAGACGAATGGCCCGATAAAGCCGACCATGAAATCAATGGCATGGTTGGTGGGCAGAATGCTCAGATAGCGCACGCCCGGCCAGAAGGGATACCACGCAGTAAGAGAGCGGCACTGCTCCAGATAATTCTCGTGGGTGAGCACGCAGCCCTTGGGCCGCCCACCGGTGCCGGAGGAATACACGATGCAAGCCGTGTCCTCGCTGCGCCGCATGAGAAACCGCGGCTCGGCGGTGCTCTTCGCCTCCTCCCAACGCCGTGCCCCGCCCAGCTCGGCTTTGGACGGAGCTTCCGTAACCAGGACAAATTCGGCTTTGAGCTCCTTGAACCTGGGCGCGGCCATGATGGCGCGCCAGAGGTGGTACTCGACAATAAGGAGTCGCGCCCTGGAGTGTGCCAGCAGTTGCAGTTGTTCGGCAGCGCTCAACTTATAGTCCAGCGGAACGATTACTCCGCCCCCGTAGAAAATGGCGTAGGCGGAAACCAGCCACTTGGACTGGTTGGTCATGATGATTGCGGCACGGTCGCCTTCGCGCACACCCATTTCCTGAAGGGCCGCCGCCAGGGGCAGCGCCGCGTGTTTGAAATTGGCGTAGGTAAGCCGGCAGTTTTCCCGCTCCCGGTCCGCCTCGATCAGGCACACCTCTCCGGCAAAGCGCTCCAGCGCGTCGCGCAGCGCCCCTCCCAGGCAGGTGTATTGCGTCAGGTCAAGCATGAAACTCTGTTCCACCACGTAGACACAGCGGTAGATGAATTGACGATTGAAAATTTTCGCATGACGAATGAAAACCCGCTGGTAGCGGCCGCACTTCAGTCGTCAATCGTAAATCTTCAATTTCTCTCTTTGATGAAGTCGAATCGGATCGGAAAATCAATCGTCAATCATCAATCGTAAACCGTCAATCATTCAGAGCCTAGCCTGGATACGATCGGCCAGCGTGCGGAAATCACTCACGCCTTGCAACTCGTAGTCCGGCAGCTCCACCTGGAAGTGGTTTTCCAGCCGTGTGAGCAGTTCCAGCGCCTGCAGGCTGTCAATGCCCAGCTTCTGGAAGAAGTCGTCGTCGGGCGCCAGCTTTTCCCGCTGCACTTTGAAGTGAGTGGCCGCGAGCGCCATTATTTCGTCCAGAGTTTGCTCGGGAGTGCGCATTACTCCTTCAGTTTCTCCATGGCCGCGGTGTCGGCTTCCGTGCAGGTTGTTTCCACATCATAACCAAGATAATGGTAGCGGTGCCATTCCAGCGTGCCCTGGGGCGGCAGGCCGTTCCACACCAGCAGGTTCACGCCTTCGCTTCCCGTGCAACTGCTGAAGTAATCGGGGTTGCCCTCCAGTCGCACCGTGTTAAAGCCCACGAACTCGCCCCGGTTCTCGAACGGCCCGGCGTAATCGCCGATTCCCACACCCAGCGTGCCCGCCGGCAGGTGGTTTTTCCCCAGTTGCAGCGTGTAGAAGACGTCGCCGGGCTGGGGATTGGGATCCCTCGAGCAGCTTTTGTCCAGCTTGGCCGTCACCTGCGCCTGCTCCACACCGCCTTCGGTGGAGATCACAGAAGCAGGATCGCCGGGCTTCAGCTTGGCGTTCTGGATAGTGAGGCAGACCACACCCTGCTGACCGACTTCCGCCACCCCCAACCGCTGCTCATAGACAAAGCCGTTGTTCTCGCGCGGCTTTTTCTTCTTCTTTGCCAGCCCGGTGCCGAACAGCAGAAGCACCAGGCCCGCAACCAGGTAAGTCTTCACGGCAGGTAAGGCTGCGCGCTGGTGTTTTCCACAAATCGTTGCAGGCCCTCCTCGACCGCGGGCTGGCCAAATAGCTCGCAGAAGATGTCAATTTCGCGGCGCAACTCCTCATAGGGAATCGGCTTGATGAACTTCTTGGCCGCGATGGCGGTGCGCCGGTCGAACTTGCGCAGCTGCGCCGCGGTAGCGCGCGCCACCCGCAGCGCCTCGCCCTCCCCTGCCAATTGGCTGACCAGGCCGGCGGTCGCGGCCCTCTGCGCGTTCAAGCTTCGCCCTGTCAGCAGCAGGTCGCGAACCACGCCGTTGCCCAGATCCCGCTTCAGTCGCGGAATCCCGCCGAAGCCGGGAATCAGCCCCAGGCGCAGTTCGGGAAAGCAGAAACGCGCCATCTTGTCGGCGATGATCAGGTCGCAAGTCAGGGCCAATTCAAAGCCGCCGCCGAAGGTCACGCCGTGTACCGCCGCAATCGTGGTCAGCGGCGAAGCGTCAATGCAATTGAATACGCGGTGAATGCGCTGCAAAAACAGGCGCACCTGCCGCACCCGCTCCTCCACCGAGATTCCCTGGGCCTTCTGGTACAACTCGCGCAGGTCCGCGCCCGCGCTGAATCCCGCCGGCAAACGGCTGTAAATGATGAGCGCGCACGCCTGGTCCTCTAGGCACTTCAGCGCGCCCATGAACATTTCCAGCTCATTAAGCAGGAGCGTGCCGATCTCGTTGGCGGGCTGCCGGTGCAGCCCCAGTTCGATTACGCCGCCCTTCAGTTCCCAGGAAAGCGCTTCACCTTGGAATGTATCTGCTATGTCTCACCCCGCCCTTACTTCCTGGTTGGCATACAGCCTTTCAACCTGCTCCCGCAACCGGGACGCAATCACCTCCCGTTTAAGCTTGCCGTTCACCGTCAACATGCCGTTTTCTACCGTGAACGGCTCGGGATGAATATGGTACGCGCGCACCCGCTTGTAATGCGGCAGTTCGCGGTTCACCTCAGCCATCGCGAACCGCACCTGTTCGGCCGTGGGCCCGCCCGTCACGATGGCCGCCACAAATGGACGACCATGCCCCACTAGCACCACCTGCTGGGCATCGGGCAGCAGGCGCAGCATCTCGTCCTCAACCGGCTCCGGCGCCACGTTGTGCCCCGAGCTGAGCACGATCAGATTCTTGATCCGGCCTGAAATCCGCCATTTCCCGCGCTCATTCACCTCGCCCTGGTCGCCGGTATGGAACCAGCCGTCGCGCATAGCCTCAGCCGTGGCCTCCTCCCGCTTCCAGTAGCCCTGAAAAAGGTTGGGGCCGCGCACCAGGATTTCGTCATTCTCCCCCAGCTTCATCTCGATTCCTGCGACCGCCGGCCCCACTCGTCCAGCCTCCACGTCTCGGGGATCGTCCATCGTACAGATCGCGGTGGTCTCGGTCAGGCCATACACCTGCAGGACCGGAATCCCGAGCATCGTGAAAAACAGCTGCGTTTCGCGCGCCAGCGGCGCCGAGCCGCAGATCAGCGCCTTCAGGTTCGCTCCAATCATCTTCTTGCGGATGGTTGGAAAAATCATGCCCCGGGCCAGCGCCAGCCACATTCCACCCAGCGCCGCCCGCTCTCCGCGATCGCGCGCCAGCCAAGCCTCGCGCGCCCGTGTGTACACCAGATTGGCCAGCCCGCCGGTCTTGCGCAGCTGCTCGTCAATTGCCGTCCGCATGCGCTCCAGCAGCACCGGCACGTTTAGAAAGTAGTTCGGCGCGGCGGCGCGCATATCGGCCGCCAGCGTGCCCAGGTCCATGGCCATCATCAGCACGTTGCCGCGCTCCAGGCAGGTCAGCAGCATGATCCAGGAAGCGGCAAAGCAAAACGGCGGATAGTGAAACACGCGCTCCGGGCCTTGCTGTCCGGCCATCAGCATATCCAGGCGCTGCGCAGTTGCGTTCAGAATGAAATCCACGCCCTCCGCGGCCAGCACCACGCCCTTGGCCTCTCCTGAAGTGCCGGAAGTGTACACAATGGCAACCGCGTCGCCAGCGGCGGGGAAAACCGGGGCCGGCAGTTCGCCGGGCGTTGCGGTGGCGAAGATGTCGTCGAACACCGCCATGGGCGGCGCTCCCAGCCAGTGCTGGGCAATGGAGTCGCGCAGGGCGGAATCGCCGCAGCACAGTAGCGCCGGCGCACAGTCCTTCAACATGGCGACCAGTTCGCCGGGCGCCTGCCGCGCATAAAGTGGCACCGCGATGAGCCCTTCGGCAATAACGGCCAGGTCCATCGCTACCCAACGAATGCTGTTGGCGGCCAGAAGCCCGATGCGCTCACCCTTCTTGAACCCTTGTGCTCGCAAAAACGTTCGCGCTTTCTGGATCAGCGCGGCCAGATCCGCTCCGGTGGCGGAAACTGACTCGCCTCCGCTCAACTCCTGCAGGAGAGCGGCTTGTGGCGACTTCTTAAGCCTCTCGAAGATGGTCTCCAGAAAATTCAAATCAGTTCTCGGTTGTCAGTTCTCAGTTTTGAAGCTTCGGACTTCAGTTGCCGGATTTCAGTTTTAAATTCCGGCACTCCGGGCTAACGCATGACAGCCGTGGAAGCCCCGGGACTTCAGTCCGGGGAACCGAATCCTCAAAATTGAATCGGGCCTTAGCCCCTGCGCCTGCCATTTAAGGATCAATGTTCTTTCAGAAGGGCTCGGCTTCAGCCGTGCCCTATTCGAATCACTGCCCTGGCTTTAGCCGCTGCGGGTCGCCTCGAAAACACCACTCCCCTATGCGCTCACCGCCTCGTAAGCTTCCGCCAACCTCTCCAGCGCCGGGCTGATCGTCGGCAGATAATTCTCCCAGCCCCGCACCCCGGCGTTCAATGGAAACTCGGGGTATCGCCGCCGCAGGTGTTCTTCAAAGTAAACGCCCATGCGGGCCATCAGCTGCAAATTCCTCACCACTGTGCGCCCGATTCCCTCGGCGATCCGGTCCCGCTCTTTCCACAGCTTATCCAGCGTGACCATCAGCTTGCCTTCCAGTTCTGGATCGTCCACTTCCAGCAGCAGGTCGGTGTGACCGCGGTCGCGCATCAGGTTGCGTATGCGCTCATCCATGGTGATCCCCGCCGAAGCCACCAGTCCCGGCATGGAGGTCACAATGCCGTGATACCGCGACGACACCATGAGATGGCAGGCGCGCAGAATGCTTACCAGTTGGTACATGTCGTAATCATTCGAGCTGAACGCGGGCACTCCGCCCAGCCGTTGCGATATCCATTCGCATGCCCGGGTATCCAGCCCCTCCGTCGCCCCCAGCACCACGAACACCGGCCGCACCTTGCGAAACGAATCCACCGCCCTGGCGATGGAGCTCAGATATTTCCGGTACGCCGCCTCCACCTCCGGTCCTGAGCGATGAAAGTACACAGTACGGTAGTGGCTGTCCTTGAATGCGCCGGTGGCGGCCCGCAGCACGTATTTGGCAACCGAAGCCTTCACCGGCCACCAGAAGGGGTTAATCGGGCACACCACCAGCACCGTGCTGCTGCCATCCCAGCCTTTTCCCCGCAGTTGCTGCCGTCCGTAATCCAGCGGAAGCGGCTCGAAGGTCCATGCCGTGTCCGTCCCCAGTTCCGTGGAGACCCCAAGTCCGCGCAGCACGTCGCGGGACTCCTCATTGCGGGTAATGATCAGCGAGTCGCGGCAGTACCGCCGGCACATCTTGGTCACCAGAGGATCCATGTGCCCGGCCTCCGCGCCGTAGCCCACAGAAAGCTTGTTCTGCGCGGAAGCCAGCGCCAGCGACCCGATCATCATGGTGGTGAGCGCGTTGGCGAACTTGCTCTTGAACATGGAGCCTTCGCACGCCACCACGCCATGGTGCTGCGGCACTTCGCGATGGAGGTAAGGAGGAAACACATCCGGCAGATGGGTCTGGCGCGCGTCGCCGAAGTAGCCCCGCGAGCAATCAAAGTTTTGCGTCATCACGCTCAGACTGAGGTTTTCCGGCCCCAGAATGCGCCGCACCTGCCGCATCATCTCTTCCACCCGCACATCGGAGCCGGTATTGCGCGTGCCGTTATAGCCGGCAAACAAAAGCTTGAGTTTTTCTCCCGGCTGCCACGGCTTGCCCTCGCCCAGCATCCATTTGAGCTTGGTGAATTCAATCGAGGCGCTCACCCAGGCTTCCAGCATCAGGTCGGTCATGCCGCTGTGCCTCCCGCCGGCGCCGGCCAATCCTGATAGCGATAGCTGAAGTGGTTGTCGCGGCTGAACTTCAGCAGCGGGTAGCTGTATTGCGAGAAAGGCGCAGGCTGGCGTCCCATCTCCCCCACCACCCGCGTGTTATCGAACACCGTATTCCACGCCAGGTAAGGCAGGAACACCTTCATCAGCGAAGCTCCAAAGCCCAGGTTTCCGCGCCTTCGCGAAAGCCGCTCCACCACGCCCGTGAACGGCCTCTCCAGGCTGGGCATGTACATGGGCGCCCGCTTGTGCTGCGCGCGTGAAAGGGTGGTGGTCAACTCGCGAAAAGTCTGCGACGCCACGCCGGAAGAAAGATGGTAGATGTCATAGTCCGGCTTGGGCTTCTGGTGCAGGGTGACGATGGAATCAGCCACAAAATCCACATTAACAATGTCAATTTTGTCGGTGGGCCGGAAAGGAAGAACCGGCAAGCCAGCCAAAAAGACGAATGCGCGGACCATATCGAACTGTGTGGTTTGCGGATAGCGGCTGTCGCCCAGCACGATGCTGGGGCGAAAGATGGTACGCGGCACAGCGGGCAGCAACTCCCGAATCATGTGCTCGCAGTATTTCTTGGTGCGCGCGTAAGGATCGTAATCGGAGCGGGCCCAGTCAATGGCATCGTCTTCCTTCACCACTTCGTTGCTGCGCTGGCCGGCCACCGCTACCGTGCTGACGTGGCTGAAGCGTCGCAGGCCATGATGGTCGCGCGCGGCCGCCGCCAACTTAATCACCTCCAGCGTGCCCCGCAGGTTCACGTTGAGGCAGGCTTTCTCCGATTTGCGGTTGAGCGACGCCGCACAATGGATAACCGAGTCTGTGGATTCGAGCAGCCGTCGGTAGTCCTGTTCTCCCAACCCGAAGCGGCTGCCGGTCAGGTCGCCGCGAAAAATTGCGATTCGCGAGTGCAGATGCTGGTGAAAGCGCGGAAAATCCAGATGCAGCTGCAGGGCGCGCCACAGCCGCACCTCGGCCTCGCGCTCGTCTTGGGCGCGCACCAGCAGGTTGAGATGATCGCGGTGCCCTTCCAGCAACCCGGCCGCGACGTGCGCGCCGATGTAGCCGGTTGAGCCGGTCAGGAATATTGCCACGTTGCTCCGCTCGTACCTGTGCTTATGCTCTTGCCCGCTGCCGGGCTGCAGCCTGGGCCCGCCTTGTCGTGACCTCCGGGCGGCAAAATGAAATTGCGCCGCGGGCCAGTCTCCACCGGGCGGCCCTCGATCAGCGGATACGTCCATTTGCGCAGGGCCGGAATGTGCACATTAATCCAGTACTCCCACCAGTCCAGCGAGCGCGTGTCGTAGGCGAACAACAGCTTCTCTTCTTCAGGCAGGGCCTGCGAGAGCCACTCTACGTGTTCCGCCTCGAAGTCCTGCTCGTTGTGCAGGATAAAAGGCTCGAACAGCTCAATCAGTTTCTCCACCCGCTCCAGCCCCCGCTCGGTGCGTACCAGCGGCGGCTGCAGGAAGGGAAAGGGCGCGGTCAGCCGCTGCAGCGACTTGATCATTGCTTTCTGCGCCGGCGCTGAGAGCCGCTGGTAGCGTTCTTTGGAAACGGGAATGGTATCGAAGCGCATTCGCAACTGGGGGTGCAGCCCGTTTTGCGTGCGGTAGAACTTGCGGTGCGCCAGACAGGTGAGCTCAATAGACCGTGCCATGTCGCAGGGATTGGTGACCGACGTCGCCAACTGGTAAACCGGTTGCTGGCTGCGCTGCACAATGGCGGCCGCAATTAGCGTCATGCCCCGGCAAACCGTATCCACGGGCACAATGTCCAGGCTCTTGCGGGCGTTGCTGGGCAGCTGGCGGAAGTAGGTTCCCAGCAGATAAGAGAGCGAGGCGGAAGTGTTGATGCCTTCATTCCACCCCAAAAATGGCCTGTTTAGCGATGTTTCCACAATGGCCGGCCGCACGATGGCAATGGCCAGCCCGGCCCCACGCTTCTGCAGCATCGATTCCGCGAGGCTCTTGGTGAAAGTGTAAGTATTGGGCCACCCCAGTTCCTGGGCTCGGCGCGTTCCCGCCTCAGTCAGGGTGTTGCGCAGCCAGCGAATACGGTTCTTGCGCACCTGATTCTCCAGAGCTGCGGCCGAGAGCCCGCGACCATTGGCTTTCTTTTCCAGGGACTGAGAGCGCAGCTCCGCTTCGAGCTCGGCACTTTCTGACCGCGCCACCGCCTCGACTATCACCCGCCGCAAGCTCTCCAGTTCGCGTTCGGCATCGAAATTGGCGTCGCGTACGGGTGTGTAGTTGGGAGTCACCTGTTCAGCAATGCGTCCGTCTCGGGCGCCGGCCACGTAACAGGTAGAAAGGTGCAGCAGCCCGGCATGCTCGCAGCCGCGCACAAAGTCGAGCACCTTGCTCACCGCGTCTACGTTGCCCGCCAGGGCATCCCGCAGGTCGGGATTGAAGTCTGTCAGCCCGGAGCTGTTAATCACCAGGTCCAGCGAGGCTCGCAGCCGGGCTTCGGTCTGCGCGTCCAGCCCCAGCCCTGGCTGGCTGGCATCGCCCTCCAGCACTTCCACGTGGCTGTTGAGATAGCCGGCAAATTGCGTTCCCAGCCGCTCCTGTAACTGATCGAAGACCGGCGACTCTTCCACCAGCTTCCTGAAGCGCTGACCTCCGGAAGTTGATTTCTGGCTGCGTATCAGAAGGTAGATGCGCCCAATTTCCGGCAGGTCCTGCAGGATGTGCGCCAGCCATACCTTACCGATAAAGCCGGTCACTCCCACCAGCAAGAGCTGCTTGCCCGCCAGCACTTCCCGCACCGACAGCCTTTCCGGCAGAGGCACAGAACCAAAGCGCACCAGCGGACGCTCCGGCGCCTTCACTCGCCGACGTGCCGTGGTGATAGCCGCCTCCAGCATGCTTGCCGGGCAACTGAGTTCCTGGACCAGTTGCCGCTGCTCCCGCCCTCCCTCGGGACCGCCCCCGGTGATAAGCGCCAGGGCGCCCCGCGGACGGATCACCGGCTCCAGCAGCCGCCCCGTGGCATAGCCATCGCGGAACTCCAGCCGGTTGCAGATCAGTTCCTCCACTCCCAAGTGCCGGGCCAGCGGCCGCATGATGTGGTCTAACCCCTGGCTGACCAGAACCACGCGTTGTCCCCGGGCCAGCGCCTCGCGTAATCTTTCCACTCCCGCGGGCTTTAATCTGGGCTGCAGGTTGTACTGGAAGTACTCTTCGCCCAACAGGTCGAGCCGGTCCCGGCTGATGTCGCGGAGCACCGCGTTCACCACGCGGGTCGCAAATACCCGGCTGCCGGCGTAAAGCACGGGCCGCAGCAGCGCCTGCACAAAGACAACGCCGCGGCGCACCCAACGCTCGGCGAAGCTTTGCGCGTTCCAGGCAAAGAAGGCCACTGGGCGCACCGTGCTCAGATTAAGCAGGCTGCCTTCCACGCGCCAGTACATGGGCGTGGCCGGACCTCTTCTTTGGCTCGACTCCTGCAAAACAGGTCTCCTCTGAGCTCCAGGACTGGTTCAGGTCAAACCCTTATTGTAATCAATGTTGTACGGCGGGCGCCTCATTATCCTGCTCAGGCCCCGGGGATGCAACTAAGGGCATGCCCCCGTCTCAAGAGAGTAGCGACTATGCCTGGCCCCCTATCGGGGATTATTTCGGCTTCGTTCAGGGAGGGCTTGCCCGCCGCACGGCTTCTTCGTCTACTCAGGCTTCGTATCAGGGCACGGCCTTCAGCCGTGCCCATCCAGGCCATTTGAGAGATCCGCCTTGAGGCGTCGAGGGCAAAGCACAGCGGCTAAAGCCGGCTTCGCTGCGCGCCCATCCAAGACACGACTAGAGGTCGTGCCCTGATACGACCTTCCTTTGCCCGCCGCAACGATTTTTCGACGCAGTCAATCTGAACTATGCACTAAGCAGCACCCGTGGCGGCGCCGCCATTGACAAAAAGGCCGCCGAATCGCTCCGGCGGCCTCAGCTACCCAACCCGATTGCTAGTCTCCGAGCACTTCCTCGGCGACTTCCTCGCTCTTTTTAGCCTTGGATTGCAGCGCGTCCAGCGGGATGAAGCCGTCCTTGCTGGCGGCCGGCCCTTCCTTGAGAATGACCTCGCGGTACAGCCGGGCCATCTTCTCGTTGTAAGCGCCATCGTTCTTCATCTTCTCATTGCGGGCTCGGATCTTCTCCTCGCGCGCGTTCTTGGCGATGCCTAGCGTATCCAGGTCCTTCTGCTCCTCGGTGGTGACGATTTCATCGTTCAGTGTCAGCGCCTTGAGCTCCACGCCATCCAGGCTCACCTTTTTTCCGCCGGCGAAGATTTCATGCCGCCCGTGCTCGTCATACCACTTGGTGAGCGTGGCCGTCATGTGCATCTTCTCCACAATGTTGCGCCAGCCGATGCCCGTGTTATACGCACAGAAGGAGATTTCGCCCTCCTGCGTGGCATACGGAATAATGCACTGCTCGGTGCGCCGGAAATCGTAGTTGTACAGGTCCTGGAACCACATGCCGGCGATGAACAGGATGTTCCAGCGGTCGGAGCGGCGCTTTTGCACGTCTTCCATGGTGCGGTCGCCGGTGACCTTGCCGTACCCGCCGCTTTGCGCCTTCTTGCTCACGCCGAAGCTCTTATCGAACTTCTTCAGCAGGGCATACAAGGTGAAATGGGGCGTGGTCTTGAAGGAATCGTAATTCCGCATCACGGAGAGCGCCATGCCCAGCGACGACAGGAACTTGCCGCGTGCCGCGTCGTTGATCTTGGCCACGTCCTTGGCCAGGCGGTCCGCGTTGAGGAAGGCGGTGACGGGGGCCGCATCCTTGGTGTGCTTGTCTATCAGGATTGCCATGCCCACACCGCAGTTGGGGTGGCAGCCGCAGCTAACTTGTCCCCAGCTGGCATCCGGACCATGCACCAAATCGGCCCAATCAGAGAAGGTGCTGACGAAAGACAGAGGGAACCAATCGCGCGCCGGTTCTCCCAACCCAGTCTGCTTCTTCACGTCATGCGCCAGGTGCGAGAGCGTATAGCGTTGCGCCTGCCGGCGTTCGTCGGTAATGGCCTCGTCGCGGCCGGTGAACGAAACCGGCTGGAACGAGCAGAACGACATGATGCGGGGATTATCCAGCGCAAACTGCACGATGCGTCCCACCTGCTCGTTGTTGATGCCGTTCACGATAGTGGTGACGGGCACGATCTCCACGCCCGCCTCGTGCAGATTTTCAATCGCCTTCAGCTTCACATCGAACAGGTTGCCGACCTTGCGGTGCGAATTAGCCGCATTGCCTACGCCGTCAAACTGCAGGTAGGCGTAGCGCAGGCCAGAGTCAGCCGCTTGCCGGCAGAATTCCTTGCTCTTGGCGAACTCAATCCCGTTGGTTGCCGCCTGCACGCTGTTGTAGCCTACCTTGCGCGCGTAGGCCACTGCATCCAGGAAGTAGGGCGAAAGCGTGGGCTCACCGCCGGAGAACTGCACCGACATCTGCCGCTTAGGCTTAATGGAGATGGCGTTATCCAGCAGGGTCTTGATTTCTTCCCAGGTCAGTTCGTGAACGAACCCCACCTGGTTGGCGTCCATGAAGCAGGGGTCGCACATCATGTTGCAGCGGTTGGTCAGGTCAATGGTCAGCACCGCGCCGCGGCCGTACTTCACCGTGCTGGTGCCGTGGTGGTGTAGGTGCTCGTCACTGTGCGAGCGGATATCGCGACCGGGGAAGGTCTGCTCCAGGTGGCGATAGAAGTCCACGTCAATAGACATCACGTCTTCGAAGTGGCCGTGCTTGGGGCAATCCTTCACCATCAGGATCTTGCCGTCGCGCTCGATAACCTGCGCCTTGATCTCGCCCACCTTCTGGTTGAGCAGAATCTCCTGAGGCAGTTTGCCGTCCAGTATCTGCTGGCGGATTTCCGGCACGCATTTGGGGCATAGCGAATCCGTCTGGCGCGGCCAGCCCAGCGGCGGCTTCGATTTTTCGTAGGACTTGAGGAGCGGCTTATCGGACCACTTCGGGGTAAACGAGGGGTTCGGGTGAATGCGGTTCAGCCTCTCAAAAACGAACCATGCCCCGTTTGCCGTGACGCTGAGAGCCTTCTCCAAGTACTTGACTGGCTTGTGCATTGTGTTTTTGCTCCCACCAGGTGTGAAACCTGTATAACCGGGCCACGTTGTCTGCCCCACAGGCACCCTGGCGCAAATTTGTGTGCTCGCCTCTCTTTGTGGGCTCAACAGCTTCAACAAAGCTGATCAATTCGCCCGAAATCACACAGATAGAGGCACCCTGATCGTAGGAGGAAAGGTGGCAAATCCCCAATTGAATTGCACGAAAAGGGGTAAATCGGGGTTTAGTGGCACGGTTTTTGCATTATTTTGCGTAAGCCATTGAAAACTAACGGGAACTCTGAGCAGTAGGGTTACGACTTTGGTCACCCTCCCTGAGCTGCCGCTCCGAGTTCCCGAACCGCGCCAAAATTCTGACGTCTGACCCTACTTACCTCTGCTGCGGACGGCTGGCCGGGGGAATGATCCCGTTCGTGCGCAGGTACTCCACCATCTGCCCGTAGTGGTCGAAACAGTGGCCAATTATGAGGGCCGCCAGGCCAATGCGAGTGGAAGGCTGTTTGCCGCCAAAGGGATTCTTGATGGGCGTCACTTCGTTCTGAGGAGTGACGGCCGCATAGGCACGATGGCCCATGGCGAAAGAGTCGCGCAGGAACTTCATGATGTCGGCTTTCGAGGTCATGGAATCGGGGCCGTTCTCGCCTCCGATATTCGCCGGCATTTTCTCCCCCAGCATGTCGGAGAAGATCAGGTAATTGACGGCGGCCACGTGCTTAACCTGCTGGGCAAAGGTGCGCACGCCCTTGAACTCGCCACTGGTGGGTGCGAAGTTATATTTGTCTTCCGGCATGGCGTCGGCGGCGGAGACGAATTCCTTTTCTACTCCCGAAAGCAGGTAGTCCATCTCGTGGGCTACGGTAGTGTGTTCTGCGGCGGAATTCGCCTTGGGTTTGGTTTGTGCTGCAGCTATTAGAGAACCGGATAACAACAGCAACAACGTGAGCTTTATCTTCATATCCTCTCCTGAAAGCAGAATGACACTTAATCCAGTGGCCGGAACCTTGTAGTGTCGGCGTCCTCGACCGCTGTCACGCGAGCGTCTCGCCCGCGGCAAGTGCCGGCAAGATGCCGGCGCTACATCAGCCGTGCGTAATCCCGGTATCGGCGTAACGTACCAAATCCGCTTCCCGCGCGCGCAGGCGGTGCCAGCGCATTGTAATCATGCCCGCTACCAGGCCAAGTGCGGAATATAGCAGAGCGTTAGGCACGCCCTGGCTATCGGCCAGCGCCCCGAAAAGCGCGCTGCCCCCGGCCAGCCCACCCTGCAGCACCAGCACATACATGGAAAGCGAGCGCGCCAGCACCCACGACGGCGACATGGTCTGGGCAGTCACGTTCAGGCAGGCCAGAATCGCGATCCAGCCCACACCGCCCAGGAAGAGCACTCCCGCCAGCAGACCGAAGGAGTGTACGCGTCCGGCGGCAACCGTGGCCAGCGCAAACACTACCGTGGCTACGGCCACCACCGCATCCATGGACATCTGGCTGCGCCAGCGGGGCAACACTGCGGCTCCTGCCAGCGCGCCCAGGCCAAAACAGCCGAGCAGCAAGCCAAAGCCGATGGAGCCAAACGGCCGCGCGATGACCGGCAGAAGCGCCAACAACGCGCTGGCAGCCACGCTGAACGCCAGCGTTCTCACCAGCACCGAGCGCACGGCGGGCGTGTGTCGCACATAGCGCACCCCCATTTTCATCGCGTTCAGCAGGCGCTCGTTGCGGTTGCCGTTCGTAGCCGTGCGCTTCCACTGGTAAAGCACAAAGATGACGGCAAAAAAGGAGGCGGCGTTGATGAGGAAGGCCACTCCCGATCCGGCGGCGGCAATCACCGCTCCACCCAGGGCAGGGCCCACCGCGCGCGCCACATTGAAACCGGCCGAATTCAGTGCCACCCCGGAGGCGTGCTGCGGGGGAGAAACAATCTCTGGCGTGATCGCCTGCCACGCCGGATCGTTCATGACCGCGCCCAGTCCCAGGAGAAAGGTGAGCAGGAGCAGAGTCCAGGGAGTGACCACGCCCAGAATAGTGATTACGCCCAGGGCGGCGGCGGCAATTGCCATCCAGCTCTGGGTAATCAGCAGCAGGCGGCGACGATCCACCAGGTCGGCCAAAGCGCCCGCCGGCAAGGCGATCAGGAACACGGGCAGGCTGGATGCGGCCTGCACTAGCGCAATCATGAGCGGCGAGCGGGTCAGCGAGGTCATCAGCCAGGCGCTGCCCAGATTCTGCATCCAGGTGCCAACGTAAGAGATGACGGCGGCAATCCATATCGAGCGGAAGAGGGGTTCACGAAAAGGCGCCCATGGCGAGAGCGATCGCGCATGCTCCGCCCCCCGGACCGACATGGGTTCGCCCTTCGTCATGTTGTGGCGCGGGCGCCCTCGCCCGCGAACCGGCCCTCGCCGGATTCTCCCCCAAAGCGCTGAAACCTTGAAACTTATCCTTTCACCCGCTCGCCCCCGGCGCCTCTCCCGCTATTGCCCTGGTTTCCCTGCCGAACGGCCACTCGTGCCGCCGCGCTGCCCGCACAAGATAAATCACAATCCCCAGGATGAGAATGACCATTGCGTAACGTACCTGGCGCTGAAAGTCCGGGCGGTTTACCAGAATGAAGACAAATCCGGCAATAGCCAGCAGGGCGGGCACCGGATACAGCCACATCCGGAAGGGACGCGGCAGGTCAGGCCGGCGAATGCGCAGCACGATAAAGCCCACCGCCTGCACTAGAAACTGGATCATGATGCGGATGACCACCAGGGCGGCAATCACATCCGCCAGGCGCAGAAAACAGTAAGCCGCGGCAACCACGCCCAGCGCCACCAGCGAAACGTAGGGAAAACGTCCCTGGTGATGCACGCGCGCAAACACGCGGAAGTAGTTGCCATCGAGCGCGGCGGCATAGGGCACCCGGGAATAGCCCAGCAGCAGCGAGAACACCGAGGAAAACGCCGTCCACATGATCAGCGCCGAGACCAGGTATCCCGCCCAGGACCCATAAACCCGCTGCATGAGCGTGGATACCACGTAAAAGCGCGTGTCCGTTTTTGCTGCCGCCGCCAATTCCTGCCAGGGAATCACGCCGAGAATGCTCAAATTCATGAGCACATATAGACCGGCAACAAGCACAATGGATAGCAGCAGGGCGCGCGGAATCGTTCTTCCCGGGTCCTTAACTTCGCCCCCGAAGAAGCAAACGTTGTAGTAGCCCCAGTAGTCGTAGGTAGCCACCAGCATGGAAGCTCCCAGGCCGAGAAAGAAGCCGCGGGACAGGTGGAATGCTCCCGGGGGAAAGCTGAAAGCGCGAGCGGCGCTGAAGTGCGTGAGGCCGGCGATGATGACCCACAGGATGGTAGCCATCACCCCCGCCCAGAGAAATTTCGAGATTTTTGCAATGCTGGTGATGCGCCGGTACAGCAGCAGCACTCCGAACAGACAAACGCCCATGGCCAGAAAGGTGCCCGAAGTGATGAGCACATGGCCCTCGAGCGCGCCCAGCAGCGGGATGGGCAAGCGCAGGTCGCGGCTAAAATAACTGTGTTCCAGGGTTGGCCAAATGTAGCTGGCGTACTGCTCAAATCCCAGGCAACCGGAGGCAATGGAAAGCGGGGCGCTGAAGGAGAGCTGCCAGACAAAGAGAAAAGAGATGAGCTTCCCCAAGCTCTTGGGCCCGTAGATTTCGCTCAGGTAACGGTAAGAACCGCCGGAGCCGGGCATGGCGGCGCCCAGTTCCGCCCAGATCAAACCGTCGCAAAGCGCCAGGATGGCGCCGAAAATCCAACCCAGCATGGCCTGCGGCCCGCCCGCCGCGCTCACGATCAGGGGAATGGTGATGAACGGTCCCACTCCGATCATGGTTTCCATGGTCAGAGTGGTGGCGCTGAACAGGCCAATGCCGCGAATGAGTTCCGAGTTACCCCCTTGCTCTCTTTCGGATTGGCTGGGCGCGGCGGACATGGGTGCAGGAGTCAGTTGTCAGGAGTCGGAAGTCAGCCTTGGCCTTCGCTTTCATCGCATGTGTAGCAATCAGCACTCAGCATTCAGCCCCTGAGCATTCTTTTTGTGGCGCGGGCGCCCCCCCGCAACTTATCTTGCGCTGGCCGGCGAAACTTTGAACCCTTGAAACTCTGAAACCTGCTTCTCATGCCCCGCGCTGAGCAAATTCACATACAGCCGGATGGCTCCCGGCACGCCGGTGGGCAGTTCGCGGAAAAATGAATAGGCGTTGTAGATGTAAATGCCCTTCCCGTAGTGCGCCAGCAGCAAACCGCCTTTGTGGGGCGCCTCGCCCGGATCATGCGACGCCAAAAGCGGCTGGAACTGGCTGTCCCACTTGTCCATGAAGTACAAGCCGCGCTCCTGCACCCAACCGTCGAAATCCTTGCTGGTGATCTGATTTGGATAATGGAACACGCCGTCCTGGGGCGCAAGAATCTGCACCGGCGACTCCTCCACCGTAACCCGGTCGCGGCTCTCCTGCGCGGGATAAGGCGTGTACTTGCCGTCATTGAACTGCGTCAGCTGCTGGTTGTATTGCACCATCAAGGTGCCGCCGTTCTTGGCGTACTGGAGCAACCGGGCGTTGTTGGCGCGCACGTCATCACGCGTGTCGTAGGCGCGGATGCCGAGCACGATGGTGTCGTAGCGGCTTAAATCGCCGGCGGCCAGTTCCCGCGGCGAGATCAGGGTCACGTTCATGCCGATTTCCCGTAGCACCTGGGGTATGTCGTCGCCTGCGCCCATGATGTAGCCGAGCTTCAAATCCTTCGGCACTTTGACATCCACCACGCTCACGTGCTGAACCGCGGGCTGGTAATAATAGAAAGTCTCGATATCAGGGCGGCTGATCTCGGTGTACCCCTCGGAATAGGTGGCGCCGCCGGAGTCGAATACGGCGCGGACCTGCTGCCGTCCTTCCTGCATGCTGGGATGAACCACGTTGAAACTGAGCTGGCGAACCTCGCCGCGATGCGTGAACGCAACCTCCTGCTGCGGCGGCTCCGCCTTCCAGCCCTGGGGCGGCTCCAGGCGCGCCACTCCGTTCGCTGCGCCGGAAACGTCGCTGCGCACGTCCACGTTCACGCGGCAGCTGGGGTCGGAGAGCGGCGCCACCTGCGTGCTCGGGTTCAGCATGACGGAAAAAGCCGGCCCCACCGCCAACGTCGGGTGGCGCTCCTGCCCGCTCCCGTCCTGGTAAGGCACGGTTACGGGCACAACTTCCGACGCCTGCCATCCCTTGGCGCCGGCCAGTTCCACACCGTGCCCGGCAAACGTGAAGCTGTGTCCCTTACTCTGGGGAAGGTAGAAGTCGGCTTTAACGTGGAGCGGTGGCGGCGGCAGCGGTAGCGTGAGGTAGCGCGAGTCGCTGATCTGGTACACCGCGTCTTCCGGCGAACTGCGGTGGAAATACGGGCGGGTATAGGATGCGTTCTGCGGGACGCGCAAGCGGAAGTTGGCGTAATAGTCCTCGCCCGGCTTGAGCTGCGTGTTTTGTCCCTTGTACACGCCCACAATCCAGTCCTCGCCACCCTGCAAAGAGACGTTCTGCACTTCGATTGGTTTGTTAAATCCGTTATGAAATTTCGCGATCACTGTGAACACCTGGCCGGGCGACACCACGGTAAGGGCGTCTTTTTCAGGTGGAACCGCGTTGGGCGCCCCTGAAGAAGGCGCCACCGTGGCCCGCAATGAGGTGCTCATGGCCAGGTTGATGGCCTGCTCGCACTGCCGTTGCTTTTCCTCCAGCCGCGTCAGCAAATCCAGCCGGGCCGCTGGGCTGAGCCCTGCCTTCTCGGACTCTGAAAAGGCGCGGTTCAGCACCGCCAGCGCCTGCAGCAGCGGTTCCGCGGCGCGCTCGGGGCTCTTGCGGGACTCGTCGGAAGCCTTGTTGATTCGATCCTGAAAATCCGCCAGTTCCGCTTTTAGCTGCGGCACCTTGGACTGTTCGGAGCCCAGGCGGTCGGCCAGTGCCGGCACACTGGTGTCAATGCCATTGAAAAAGTCCTTCTCATGCGCGCCCGCGGGCAGCGGCGGCAGCACCGAATCAATCAGCTTGTAGTAATCGAGGTGTTGTCCCGGCTCGATGTGCCAGTAGCCCACGCCCTGCGACAGTTCGTGCCGCAGTCCCTGTATTGCGAACTGTACGTACCCCATGCCCAGCGCCGGGTTCAGCGCTCCCGTATCGAACACCACCGTGTACTCTTCCCCGCTGTCCACGTTGTCGGTATAGAGCTTCTTGGCCTGCCAGGGGAGAAGGCCTTGCTTGATTTGCTCGGGAAAGCGGTTGGGATCGGCGGCGGCGCGAAATGCCTCGCGGGTCACAATGCCGGCGGCCTGGTGATTACCGTGGCCGTCGCGCGGCGCCCCCTGAAAGCGCGTTACCAGCACATCGGGGCGGTAAGTGCGAATCACCCGCACCATGTCGCCCAGGGCGGCGTCGTGGCCTCCCCATTTCTGAAATGTCTCGTCGGGGGTCTTGGAAAAGCCGAAGTCCACCACCCGGGTAAAGCGCTGCTGCACTCCGTAGTAACGGTCAGCTGCCAACTGTTCGAGAGTGCGCACGATGCCCAGTTCGTCAAACAGGCCGCTGCCCACCTTATTCTGGCCGCCCTCGCCGCGATTCAGGGTCAGCAGCAGGATGCTGTCGCCCTTGCCGCGCGACTCCAGGGTCATCATGCCGCCATCCTCGTCATCGGGATGGGCGGTGGTGTGCATCATGCGCGCCGTGGTTTTCAGCCGCAGCAACATTTCCTTCAGCCCGGCTGCTCCCTGGTCCTGGGGCAATGGGCCGGCCGGCGGCAATTGGCTGCTCGGCGCCGCCTCCTGCGCCCCCAGGGGAGAGAGGAGGAGGAGCGCCACTCCTAAAATCAGTACCAAAAACTTCACGGCAGCATTGAAAGAAGTGGCCAGATATGGCTTCGGCTCAGGCTTCGGAGGATTAGACACGCGGATTTTTCCCACCCTTGTTTCGGTCTGCTTTGTACATGATTTGCCGCCGGCAGGTAAAGCTTCAGCCTTTTCGCAAATCGCAGCCCTTAAGGATACTCCGGCAGCGCCACAGGAATTGGCGACAAACGCCATGTGACCCGCTTTGCCTACTCCGCGCAAGGCTTTGCTTCACCCACCGCACAGCCTTCCGCAAACCGTTGTTTCTGCTGGCAAACCCATGGCAGGAGAATTGCCATCCTGAGTAATGCGTGTGTACGATCCCGCTCCCAGGAAGACCATGAAACGCCCCGTGCTCGCCCTCTGCGCCGCGCTCCTCTCCCTCGCGGCCTTTGCCCCGGCCCTGACCCAACCGGTGCGGCAACCGCTGCCACCCCGACTTCTCGCCGTCCGGCACCACGAACCTCGCCCTAAAGGCAAATGGTTTATGGCCAGCACCGGCCATGCCGTTTACTGCTACGGGCCGGTAATGATCGTCGGCACCTGGGACGGCGGTTTTGCCCGCGTCGCTACCATCTGCCGCGGCGGCCTGCCCATGGTCAAGTTGAAGGACTAGAGAAGTCGGACGGTAACGGCGGAGCCGAACGACTCCATCACCCATTTCCGTGACCACCGTCACTGGGCTGCGGCAAGGCTTCCGCCTAAAGTTCCCTTTGAAGATAACGACCCGGCAGCGCCGCCCGTGTTTTAATGAGAAATAGGAGCGGAGTTGCCGAACCAGCGACGGGTTGCCTGGCTTCCGGCGGCTAAAAATGTGACGCGGGAGATGCTGTTTGCATCAAATTGAGAAGACCGATTTGCTCCGGGTAGAAGGCCTCAAGAAGGTCTTTCGTTCCGGCACAGCCGACCTGGTGCTCTTTGAGAATTTGTCTTTCCGCGTGAGCAAGGGCGAAATGCTGGCCATCGTAGGCGAGTCCGGGGCCGGCAAGAGTACCTTGCTGCACATCCTCGGCGCGCTTGATGGTGCTTCTGCGGGTGACGTATACTGCGGCCACTTGCGGCTGGGATCGCTTTCTGACGATGCCGCGGCCGAGTTCCGCAATCGTGAGATCGGCTTCGTGTGGCAGTTTCATTACCTGCTGCCGGAGTTTACGGCCCTGGAAAACGTAGCTATGCCGCTGCTGTTGCGGGGAACCAATCCGCGTGAGGCGGAGCGGGAATCGGCCGGCTGGTTGCGGGAAGTGGGCTTGGAAACACGGGCCCAGCACCGCGCCGGTGAGCTATCCGGCGGAGAGCAACAACGGGTAGCTTTGGCAAGAGCTTTGATCACCAGGCCGCAGTTGCTGCTCGCCGATGAGCCCACCGGCGACCTGGATAACCGAACCGCGGAGTCGGTGTTTACGTTGATTACCAGGTTACATAATGATTACCGCCTCACCTCTCTCCTTGTCACTCACAACTTTGCCTTTGCGCGCCGTTGTGATCGAGTTTTGCGCCTGCAGCAGGGCCGAGTTGAGGAAGTTACCCCTGAATCCCTCCCGGTGTGACTAGCGGGGCTGGACGGCGGGGGTAGAATGGCAGAAGAGGCAGACGAGAAGGACAAATTAGGCAGGAGGGCGGGCGGTGGCGGAGCTGGAAAATCAGCCTATCCTCCGCTGGCAGCAAGGGTTAGTGGCTTGCAAGGCTCGTGACTCTGCAGTGGCAGTCGGATTGCTCAGTTTTTGGATTAGGGCTCCCGGGGAGCTTCGGGCGGCGCTCAGATCAAGGTCGCTGGCCTTGAGAGCTTGGGAGAGGGCAGAACATGTTTGAACGGTACACGGAAAAAGCCAGGCGCGTAATTTTCTTTGCGCGCTACGAAGCCAGCCAGTTCGGCTCGCCTTACATCGAGACCGAACACCTGTTGTTGGGCTTGCTTCGCGAGGACAAGGCCCTCACCAATCGCTTCCTGCGGTCGCACGCCTCGGTGGAGTCCATTCGCAAGCAGATCGAGGGACACACCACCATTCGCGAGAAGGTCTCCACCTCGGTGGACCTGCCGCTCAGCAATGAGTGCAAGCGGGTGCTGGCCTATGCCGCCGAGGAAGCTGAGCGACTCTCCCACAAGCACATCGGGACCGAGCACTTGCTGCTTGGCCTGTTGCGGGAAGAAAAATGCTTCGCCGCGGAAATTCTGCACGAGCGCGGCCTGCGCCTCTCCACCATTCGTGAAGAACTGGCCCGCACCACCCAGGAGAAGGCCCAGCCGCAGCGTTCGCGCGAGTCTTCCCTGCTCACCGAGTTCTCCCGCGACCTGACCCAGGCCGCCATGGACAGCCAACTCGACCCCCTGGTGGGGCGCGAGCAGGAACTGGAGCGTGTAGTCCAGATCCTGTGCCGCCGCACCAAGAACAATCCCGTGCTCATTGGCGAGCCCGGCGTAGGCAAGACCGCCATTGTGGAAGGCCTGGCGCAGCGCATTGCGGATGGCGACGTGCCCTCGTTCCTGGCCGATAAGCGCATTCTGGCTCTCGACCTTTCCCTGATTGTGGCCGGCACCAAGTACCGAGGCCAGTTCGAAGAGCGGCTCAAGACCATCATGAAGGAGCTGATGGAGTCGCAGAACGCCATCATCTTCATTGACGAGCTGCACACCCTGGTGGGCGCGGGCTCTGCCGAAGGTTCTCTGGATGCCGCCAATATCCTTAAGCCGGCGCTGTCGCGCGGCGAGATTCAGTGCATTGGCGCTACCACCCCGGGCGAGTACCGCAAGTCCATCGAGAAGGACCGCTCCCTGGAGCGCCGCTTCCAGTCGGTGAAGGTGCCGCCGCCCAACGAGTCGGACGCCACCAAGATTCTGTACGGCATCAAGGATCGCTACGAGAAGTTTCACGCGGTCAGCTACACCGACGACGCCATTGGCTTTGCCGTGGCCCACTCCAACCGCTACATCCCGGATCGCTTCCTGCCGGATAAGGCCATTGACCTGATTGACGAAGCGGGCGCGCGGGTAAAGCTGCGCCAGACCTCGCTGCCGGAGGAAATTGTTGAGGCGCAGAAGCGGGTGAAGTTCATCGTTCACCGCATGGAAAACGCCATCGCCAACCACGAGTTCGAGAAGGCTCGCTTCTACTCCGACGAGGAGCGGAAGGAGCGCGAGAACCTCCGTGGCCTGCGCGAAAAGTACCACCTGGACGACTCCACCACCGGCGTAGTCAACCGCGAAGACATCGAGGAAGTAGTCTCGCGCTGGACTGGCGTGCCCATCTCTTCCATCAAGGAAGAGGAATCGCAGAAACTGCTGCGCATCGAGGAAGAGCTGCACAAGCGCGTGATCTCGCAGGACAAAGCCATCGTCGCGCTGGCCCGAGCCATCCGCCGTTCGCGGGCCGGGCTCAAGAACCCGAACCGGCCTATCGGCTCGTTCCTGTTCCTCGGTCCCACCGGAGTGGGCAAAACCGAAGTGGCCCGTACCCTGGCGCAGTTCATGTTTGGCACGGAGAAGTCGCTGATCCGCTTCGATATGTCGGAGTTCATGGAGAAGCACTCCGTCTCCAAGCTGATCGGCTCGCCTCCAGGCTACGTGGGCTACGAAGAGGGCGGCCAACTGACGGAACGCGTGAAGCGTGCCCCCTATTCGGTGGTCCTGCTGGACGAAATCGAGAAGGCGCACCCGGATGTGTTCAACATCCTGCTGCAGGTCTTTGAAGATGGCCAGCTCACCGATGGTTTGGGCAACACGGTGGACTTCAAGAACGCCATCATCATCATGACCTCCAACATCGGCGCCCGGCACCTGATGAAGCGTACCGGGCTGGGCTTCCAGTCGGAAAAGGAAGAAGTCATCTCCAGCAAGGTCGAGGACCTGGTGAAGAACGAGGTGAAGCGCACCTTCAACCCTGAGTTCCTCAACCGTCTGGATGAAGTGATCCTCTTCCAGTCGCTGAACGAGACCGACCTGATCCAGATTCTGGAGCTCATGGTCAGCCAGTTGAACCAGAACCTGGCGCAGAAGTCCATCACAGTTACCGTGACCGACGAGGCCAAGAAGTGGATTCTGGAGCAGACGCTGGTGGACCGCAGCTATGGCGCGCGTCCGCTGCGCCGGGCTCTGCAGAAGTACATCGAGGACCCACTCTCGGAAGCGCTCATTCAGGGCACCATCCGCACCCGGCCGGCGTTCATCGAGGTCTTCCTGGAAAACAACAAGCTGTTCTACCGTCCGGTGGACTCCAAGGAAAACGAGGCTGTGCTGCTGTACACGCCGTAAAAAGGGTTCCATACCATGGAAGCTGGGAGCGGGAAACCGCTCCCTCTTTTTTGTGCGGCGAGTCGAAACATCTGTTGGGTGTTTTCGCAGTGATGAATTACCGACGTGTGGAGACCCGCGCCTGGCGCGACGTTACAGGGTGGTAACCATTGGATGATTACCCAGCACTCTTCAGCCACCCTTCTTGACTTGCCCTATTCCCAGGGCGTAGGTTGAAATTTCTCCTCCCCCTCTGCCTCGCCAGGAGGTGCACTTATGGCTAAAGGCTGGAAGGTGCTGGATTGGTTTCGCGAGCCCAGGCCCGCGCAACAGACCGAGCCCGCGCCAATGCCGGAAGAGCCTGCGCCGGCCGAAGAGGAGCCTGCCTTCGACCTCTTTCCGGAAGAATCCGCCAGGGGTGAAAAGCGCTCCACCGACCGCCGTCCGCTGGGCGTTCCGGGCAGCCTGATATCGGGGTCCTACACCACGCCCGACCCGATCAACGTGCGCGACATCAGCCCGCAAGGCGTCTACTTTTTTTCGGCTTATAAACTGGCGTCGGGCCAACTGGCGGAAATCACACTCACCGAACCCGATACTCAGGAACATGTGACCTACCACCTGAAAGTGCTGCGAGCCGAAAATACCGGCGAGAACCAGTTCGGCGTGGCCGCCCGCATCACCCGCCGAGAAATTCTGGGCAAATGAAAATTGTGCAGGGGCACTTGCCCTCGGGCTATCCGCCGGCAAAGCCCCGCAAGTTTTCGCCTGGGCTCAGAGCCTCACAAGACAAGGTCCTTCGCTGCGCTCAGGATTTCGGCAGCGGACTCCGTCTTTCGCTCACGCCCGCTAAACGCCTCAACTTTTAAACGCAATTTTCGGATAGCATGGTCTGCGGCAGCAGCCGTACTCTGCGGGCATGACAACCGCAAACCATCTCGAAGTCAGTAACGATCGTTGGGTGGCTGTGCTGCAGCGCGACCCGCGCTTTGACCAGCAGTTCGTTTATGCCGTGCGTTCTACCGGCATCTACTGCCGGCCTTCCTGTCCCTCCCGCCGGCCGCGGCGCGAGCAGGTCACATTCTTTGGGGCGCCGCAGGAAGCGGAGCAGGCCGGCTTTCGCGCCTGCCATCGCTGTCATCCCGACCGCAATGGCACTTCCGCCCCGGATGTGGTGGCGCGCGTCTGCCGCTATCTTGAAGACCACGCCGGGCGACGCGTCACCCTGGGCGAACTGAGCCGCATTTCTGGTTATAGCACCTTCTACCTGCAGCGCCTGTTCAAAAAGACGCTGGGAATTTCTCCACGTCAGTACGTCGCAGGGCACCGCCTGCAGGATCTGAAGTCTCGCCTGCGCGAGGGCTATAACGTGACTGCCGCGACCTATGAGGCTGGATATGGCTCCAGCAGCCGCATTTACGAAAGCGCCAACGGCCGACTGGGGATGACGCCTGCCACTTACGGGCGGGGCGGAACCGGCATGAACATTCGCTACGCCACCGCCGCTTGCCCGCTGGGGCGGGTGCTGGTGGCCGCCACGGAGCGGGGCGTGTGCGCGGTGCAGTTCGGCGAATCCGACCGCCAGCTGCAGCGCGGTCTGCACGAGGAATTTCCCGCCGCCGAGATCAAACCTGCCGGCTCGGACCTGCGCGCCTGGGTGCAGGAGGTCGTGAAAGCGGTCTCCGGACGCCAGCCTCATCCTGGCGTACCTCTGGATCTGCAGTGCACCGCTTTCCAGCGCCAGGTATGGGAAGCGCTGCTGCGCATTCCTTACGGCAGCACCCGCAGCTACCAGCAAATAGCGAGCACTATTGGTCAGCCTAAGGCGGCGCGCGCTGTGGCCCGCGCTTGCGCCACCAATCCGGTGGCCGTGCTCATTCCCTGCCATCGCGTGGTCCGCGGCAGCGGCGAGATGGGCGGCTACCGCTGGGGTGTGGCGCGCAAGCAGAAGCTGCTGGCCAGGGAGCAAAGGTCGGCCATTAGCAATTAGCACTTGGCACTTGGCACTTACCCCTTGAAGAGGTTGGCATCACGCCTATCGGTTCTGAACCCGTCCTAGGGTAAGAACCGAAAATGAATCCAGCCTGGCTCGCGCACGTATTCCTCTTGCAGGCGGCGGGTGCGCGCCGCCATTACCTGGGAGCGCCCCAGATATCCGATCACGCGGTTGGGATCCTCCCGGCTAACCACCGGCAAGCGTCCAATGTCCTGTCGCAGCATGCGCGCCACCGCTGTCGAAAGCAGTTCGTCCGGATAGGCCACGATAGGATCCTTCGTCCCTGCTTCCAGCACCGTTAACCGCCCGGCAGCGTTCTTGTCGAGCGCCCGCAAGACATCGCTGCGGGTTATGATTCCCACCATGCGTCCCGCAGGATCCACAATAGGATGCCCTTGGTGCGCAATGGCCGCCGGGTCGCCGCGGGCCACCCGGTCGGCCAGTTCTCGTACCGTCATCTCCGGCGGGACGCTGGCCACGGTACGGTCCATAACCTCTGAGACACTTACTTCCTGCAGCACGTCCGATTCGTAGTCCTGGTCAATGTGCAGCCCGCGCCGCACCAGCTTCTCCGTCATAACGGAGCTGGACGAGAGCAGCATGGCAACAGCATCGGCAATCACCGTGACCAGCATCAGCGGCAGTACCGAGTCGTAGTTGCGCGTGATTTCGAAAGCGAAAATGATGAATGTGAAAGGCGCCCGTGCCGCTGCCCCGAACACCGCTCCCATGGCCACCAGGGCGAAGCCGGTAGCGGCCACGTGGGCCGCCGGAAACACCCGGTTGATGAGCGCGGCAAACACTCCGCCCAGCGCCGCGCTACTCATGAACATGGGCGCCAGCAATCCGCCCGAAGTCCCCGACCCCAAGGAGACGACCAGGGCCAGCGTCTTGAACACCAGCACCAGGACCAGCATCTTCATCGCCAGGTGGTTGTTCAGAATGTCGCCAATCGTGTCATACCCCACGCCCAGCACCCGGGGAACGAAATAGCCGATCACCCCCAGGGCGACTGCCCCAATCGCCGGCCACCACATATCGTCCACCGGCAGCTTCTCGAACTGCTCCTCCACAAAGTACAGCGCCTTGGTGAAGCCCACGGCCGCCACCCCGCACAGCAGCCCCAGCACCAGGTAAAAAGGCAGGCCACGGGGCACGGCGAAATCAATCTCTCCCACTGCGAACATGGGGCCGCGGCCCAGCAACACCCAGTGCACGGCGGTGGCCAGGGTGCTGGCAATCACCAGGGGGATGAAGGAGCGCGCCTTGAATTCGAACAGGAGCAGTTCGATGGAGAGGATCACACCCGCGATGGGCGTGTTGAAGGTGGCGGACATGCCGGCCGCTGCCCCGCACGCCAGCAAGACTTTGCGTTCCGCGGCGGTGGTGTTAAAGAGCTGCCCGACCAGGGAGCCGACGGCTCCCCCGGTCTGGATGATCGGCCCTTCCGCCCCGAAGGGGCCGCCGGTTCCGATAGCAATGGCCGCCGAAAGCGGCTTCAGCAGCGCTACTCGCGGCTCGATCTTGCTGTGCCCCACCAACACCGCTTCCATGGCCTCGGGAATGCCGTGGCCCTTGATTTTGGGCGAGCCGTACTTGGCCATGACGCCTACGATGATTCCGCCAATCACAGGAATGACGATTTCCCATGGTCCCAGCGGATTCAGGCGCGCGCTGGTGAACTGGAAGGAGATGCGCTGGAAAAAGAAAAGATTGGTGAAGAATCCAATCAGATGATAGAGGAGGTAGGCGATAAGGCCGGCGGCCAAACCAATTACGGAGGACAGCAAGGAGAGAATGAGGATGCGGAATTGGCTTGGCGGCGTCCCCACATCTTGCATGCGCGGCAGGCGAGAAGCCGCCGAACTCGTTTCGTGATCTCCGTGCACCGGCTGCTCCTCACGGCCAGCAAGACGAAAGGCGAAGCGCTTGTCCGCGAGTCAAGCCTACTGCCCCAGGTTGCCCTCTTTGTCTTGCACCCCAAAGCGGGCCAGGGCCAGGCCCCACAGCCGCCCGGGTTCGGGCATCTCCTGCATGTGCTCCCAGTCCTTGGCTTTGAGCAGATCGAACGCGGTCAGAATGCCCACCAGTTCGCCGCTTTCCCGGTCGAGCACCGGACAGCGCCCAATGCCCTCCTGCACAAAGCGCAAAGCTATGTCGTGCACCACGTCGTCCGCATAGGCCTGGGGGAAGTCCTTGTGCAGCATGGACTCCGCCGTCGCGTTGGGGCTGGCGGCGAGCAGGTCGCTGCGCCGCAGCATGCCCAGGAATTGGTCACGCTCGTCCACCACCGGCACCGAGCCGTGGGCCATCACATCGGTCAGGAATTCGCTCACTTTGGCGCTGGCCCGCACCGTGTCCACGTCGGGGGTCATCACGTCGCGCACGCGCAGCATCTTCATGGGATCCACGGTGTACGCCTCCGGCACCAGGGTGCCCCGGCGCACCAGCCGCTCGGTATTGATGGTGGTGCGCATAAAGTAGTGCACCGCCAGGTCGGCGATGATGGCCACCAGGAACACCGGCAGAAATGCGTTGTAGGCGCCGGTCACCTCCAGCATGAACAGGATGGCGCTGGGCGTGGCCCGGTAAACACTGCCAAACAGCGCCGCCGTGGCCACCATGCCGTAGAGACCCACTGTGGAAGCATTGGGCACCACCAGGTGCACCATTTTGCCGAAAGCAGCGCCCAGGCTGCCGCCGATCATGAGCGCGGGGGCGAAGGTTCCGCCTGAAGCCCCTGAACCCAACGCGATGGCAAAGGCGCAAAGTTTGGCGACTCCTATGCCTACAAACTGACCCACGCTGTGCGGCTTGCTCAGCAGGTCGGCAATCACGGCGTAGCCGGTGCCCAGCACCTGCGGGTAGAAGTAAGCGATGGCACCCACGCCCAAACCGCCTATCGCCGGAATCAGCGGGAACCAGATTTTGAGTTCTTCGAAAAAGTCCTCGCACAGGTAGAGCGCCTTGGTCATCACCCAGGCCAGGCCGGCGCAGGCGACGCCCAGCAGCACAAAGAAGGGCAGCTCTCCAGCGTGGAAGTGGTAGTTCGTTTCCAAGGGAAAAACCGGGTTGCCGCCACGGAATGCCATGGCCACCAGCGTTCCAGAAGCTGACGCCAGCGCAATCGGGATGAACGAGCGGGCGCGGAACTCGAACACCAGCAGCTCCACAGCCATCATGGCACCGGCGAAAGGAGTCTTGAAGACGCCCGCCAGGCCGGCGGCAGCGCCGCAAGCCAGCAGGGTGCGTCGCTCCGAGGGCGAAGAGGGAATGAACTGGCTGAGAATGGAACCCAGCGCCGCGCCGGTCTGGATGATGGGACCCTCAGCCCCGAACGGGCCGCCGGTGCCTACGGTGATGGCGGCGCTCAGCGGCTTGAAAAAGCCCACCCGCGGCTTAACAATGCTGCGGTTGGTCAGCACCACCGCCATGGCTTCGGGGATGCCGTCGCCCTTGATTTCGGGCGAGAAGTAGTTGATCAACAGGCCGACCAGGAGCCCGCCTGCCGCAGGCAGTAACAGCAGCCACCAACGGAACGGCGCCTGGTTGGGCGGCAGGTAGGCGGAGCTGAGCCGATGCCAATAGAGCAGGTCGGTAATGAAGTTGATGGTGCGAAGCAGTCCTTCGGCTACCAGCCCGCCGGCGATTCCCACCGCAACACCCAGAGAGGAGAGCACCAGCAGCCGGTCGCGCGAGCCGATGGATCGCTTTTCCACCCCATTATTTTCCGCCTTTACCTTTTTGCTCGACACTGATTGCCTTTGCTTTCTGGTCGCTTTTGTTCCCGGCCCGGAACGACCTGCTCCGCACTAATCCGCTGTGAGCAAGCCTGCTGCCGGTGACCGCCGGCCATAAGGGGTTTCTCTGGGGGCTATCTCCTGCGCCGGCGCTTTTCCCCGTTCATCACTTGCTTGAGCGCGCGCAGCAGGCTGGGACCGGCGTCGCGCAGCTCTTCCCGATGGTGAAGCGAAAGGTCACGCAGAACCCGTTCTCCCTTCGGGGTCAGGGAAAGCAAAACCTCGCGGCGGTCAATTCCTCCACGATGCCGCTTCACGAAACCATGCGCCGCCAGCCGGTTCACCAGTTCCACCGTGCTGTGGTGCTGGATCTGCAGCCGGTCGGCCATTTCCCCGATGCGCGGCCGCGCTTCCTTAGGCAGTCCTTTCAGAGCCAGCATCAGCTGGTGCTGGCGCGGCTCCAGCCCGGCGTTGCGCGACACCTGTTCGCTGAAACGGAGGAATCTGCGAATCTGGTAGCGCAGCTCAGCCAGGGATTCGTAGTCTTGTGTCTTGATCTCCATAGTCGTCCCACCGCCGCCCCGATTATATCGGATGCGGTATCGTATCACGACATAAAAGTATTTTATCCCCTCCGGGTGACACCAAGGTCACCTCTATGTCGTAAGCCGAGTGTTGCCCTCCTACCCCCGCCGTGGGGTCCCCGCTCCCGCCCCCTAGGATTGACTTCCGGGAAGCACCATCCAACATTTAGAATCCACTGTTCTTACATTCAGGAGGAGCCTGGCCTTGATCCCGCGTTATACCCGCGCCGAAATGGGACGCATCTGGAGTGAGGAGAACCGTTTTCGTACCTGGCTGGCGGTGGAGGTGGCGGCCACGGAAACCCTGGCCGAGGCCGGACTGGTGCCCAAGGACGCGGCTCGCGCCATCCGCGAAAAGGCCGACTTCAGCCTGGAACGCATCCACGCCATCGAGGCCGAGGTCCGCCACGACGTCATCGCCTTCACTACCGCCGTGGCCGAAATCGTCGGCCCGGAAGCCCGCTGGTTCCATTACGGCCTCACTTCCAACGACGTGGTGGATACCGCCCAGGCCCTGCTTATTGGACAGGCCTCACGCATCATCCTGCAGGATTTGCGCAACCTGATTGAGGTGCTGCAACGCCGCGCTTTCGAGTTCAAGGACACGCCCATGGTGGGCCGTACCCACGGCGTGCACGCCGAACCCATCACCTTCGGCCTCAAACTGGCCAACTGGCACGACGAGGCCCAGCGCGACCTGGCCCGTTTCCAGCGCGCGGCTGAGGAAATGCGCGTGGGCAAGTTTTCCGGCGCGGTGGGTAATTTCGCCCACCTCAGCCCCGAACTGGAGGAAAAGATCTGCGCCCGGCTGGGTTTAAAGGCGGCGCCCATTACCTCGCAGGTGATCCAGCGCGACCTGCACGCCAACTACACGGCTACCCTGGCGGTGGTGGCCTGTACCCTGGACAAGATCGCCACCGAAATCCGGCACCTGCAGCGCACCGAGGTGCGGGAGGCCGAGGAATTCTTCAGCGAAAAGCAGAAGGGCTCCTCCGCCATGCCCCATAAGCGCAACCCGGTGACCTGTGAGCAGGTCAGTGGCCTGGCCCGCGTGGTCCGCGGCAATGCCCAGGCGGCGTTTGAAAACGTTGCCCTGTGGCACGAGCGCGATATTTCCCACTCTTCCGTGGAGCGCATAATCCTGCCCGACTCCACCACCCTGCTCGATTACATGCTGGCCAAGACCACCAACCTGGTGGATACGATGTTTGTTTATCCGGAACGCATGCTGCAGAACCTGGAAAGTTCAGGCGGGCTGGTATTCAGCGGCCAGCTTTTGCTCGACCTGGTGGAGCACGGCGTGTCCCGGGAAGAGGCTTACCGCATGGTGCAGCGCCATGCCATGCGCGCCTGGCAGGAGGGCAGGAATTTCCGCGACCTGGTGCTGAAAGACAACGAAATCACGAAACGCGTGCCGCGGGCCCAGCTGGAACGCGCCTTCGACTTGAAGCGCCAGTTGCGCAACGTGGATAAAATCTTCGCCCGCGTCTTTCCCGCCGCACCACGCGGCAAGCGCAAGAAATCTTAACCACAGAGGGCGCTGAGGACGCAGAGGAAAATCAATTCGTCATACAGAGCCTGGAGTTCGGGCATGTTCTTTCCTGAGCAGTTTGACCGGTTGATCTGTTTTCAATGCTTCTAGTGGAAAGGGTTGTTGAAACAGGTTTTTCTCGGTGTTCTCTGTGTCCTCTGTGGTGAAAGAGGCGTTAGCAGAGGTTAAGCGTCGCTGACTGGCTCATGGCCAGCAGCACCGTCTGGGCCAGGCGCTGCAGCACAGCCACATCGCCCTCGTCGAAGGCGAAAGCATCGCCTGAGAACACCTCAATCACCCCCACGATGTCGCGCTCGTACTGAATGGGCGCGGCTAGAATGGAGCGCACCCGCAGGCGCCGGCATGTCTCGGCGTCCACCCGGCTATCGGTCTCGCTGTCGTCGCAACGCAGAGCCTTGCCGCTGCGCAGGCACTCTCCGGTAAAGCCGGAGTTGACGTCAATCAGCGTGCCCAGTGGTGGGGCAATCAACCCGGATCGCGCGCGGCACACCATCTCTCCCTTCTGGGTGAGGGCGATGGCCGCGCCGGTGGCGCGGGTGAGCGAACGCACTTTCTTGACGATAAGCCGCAGCGCCGCATCCAGGTCAGATCCCAGCGAGGCGAACTCGTACTGCACGGTAGTGGATGCCGGCGCCCGCTGAGTGTTGGCCGATTCCGGCTCCAGGCTAACCGCCAGCGGCTCCTGAAAATCCGGGGGGCGCGACGGTTTCTCCACCTGCTCCGCCACCGCCAGCTTGGGCGCGGTCCGGCCGGGAGCGCCGGCATTCATGGCCAGCCACTGGTTGAGCCGGCGCCGCGGCTCCTCCGGCAGTTCGGAAAAGCGCACGCCCGCGCGCCCGAAGGCATCCGCCCAGGCGATGTAGCCGGTGGTTTCCAGGTTGGTGACTGGGTCGGGGAGGTTCAGGTGCAGGTTGATGGGCCGCGTCACTTTCTGCGGCGCCGCCGTCTGCATGGACATGCCCTGCTCGCTCAGGTCCAGCACCATGCCGCCGGTGACTCCATCGAAACTGGCAAAAGCGGGTGCGTGCACACGCTGGCGCATGCAGCGGCGGCGTTCAGGCGGCGCTTCCGCGCCGCACTCAACTTTGCGCGTACGTCCCCAGGGAAGGTTCATGATTCGGCCAGTGCAAAATCGCTAGGACTCCAGGATGAATCCGGCTGCGCCTCGCGCCGGGCTAGCCGTTCGCTTTCCGTACGCACGATGGCCAGCGCCAGGCCATGCTTGCCCGCAGACCGCGGCACGTGGCGCACAACTCGGCACTGGCACAGGAAGCGCACCCCCGGCGAGCGCAGGGTGGCGGGAAACAGGAACACCAGTTCCAGCGACGAGTGCGGCGGAATCTCTCGGTCGCTCTCCAAAAAAACTCCGTCAGGACTGGCGTTCAGCACTGTCCCGCTGATCTCCCGCGGACCGTGCTCCCAGAACTTGATGGTCACCGGTTCCTGCAGATCGCAGCGCTGCATGCGGCGCCGTTCGTTTTGAGCTGCGAACATGGCTTTCCTCGAGACCCGCGCGGGAAGTCCTGGGTCTTACCCAGATAATCGGTGGAAAAACGGAGGGCGGGAAGTAGTTCCGCAGGTTCCCGGGTGACCAGGGACTGGGTAATGGGCACCGACAACTGGTACTACGCGGTTCTGCGGCGCCGGGTGGAGCGGTGATGTTCGGTGCCGCCAGTGACCTGCGTCTCCGACGCCTTCTGCGCTTCAGCCACGCGCGCAGCAGGCTTCTTCTTGCCTTCCATCTGCGCCAGGCTTTGCTTCAGCGCCGCCATCAGGTCCACCACCGGCGCCACCTTGGCTGGTTTTTCGACCTCCGCCACTTCGCCACCCTCCAGCTTGGCCTCGATCAGCTTTTTGAGATTGGCTTCGTAGGTGTCGTAATACTTCTTGGGGTCCCACTCGTCGGCCAGGGCTTGAATAAGCTGGTGCGCCACCTTGACCTCGGCTTCCTTGAGCTCCACCTCCGGTTTACCGAATTCCTCTACCTGGCGGATTTCGTCGGAATAATACATGGTGTGCAGCATCATCCCACCCTGGTAAGGCCGCAGGAACACTGTGTACTCGCGGTTGTGCATGGTGATTTTGGCGATGGCCACGTAGTTAGTCTCTTCCAGTGCCTTGGTCAGCAGTGCGTAAGGCCGCCGCCCAGCTTCTTCTGCCACCAGGTAGTAGGAGGACTCGAAGTAGATGGGGTCTACCTCGTCAGACTTCACGAACTCCAGAATTTCCATGGTCTTGGCAGTCTTGGGCTCGATTTTCTTGATCTCATCCGGCTCAATGATGACGTACTCGCCTTTGCGGTATTCGTAGCCCTTCACGATCTCATTGCGTTCCAGCACCTTGCCATCGGCGGAGCAAGTGAGTTGCTGCTTCACGCGAGCGTGATCGTCCCGGTGCAACATGTTGAAAGAAATACCGCTGCTGCGGGCGCCGGAAAACAGCCGTACCGGCATGGAGATGAGACCAAAGGTCAAATAACCTGACCACACCGAAGCCGCCATATCTTGCTCCCCATCGCCTGCGGATTGCAGGGGACAGCAGTTTACACTGCCCCACGGGTGAGGCAAATACTCGCTCGTGGGTGTCATTCGAGGTACGGGTGTCACCGCCTCGAGGACTTCTGATAGGATGCGCAGCGCCGCAAAGCTTATGGCCGGAATCCCTGCCAGGCCATTTGCACACTGAGGTATGTAGTTGATTGCACAGTATTTATCGTTAATTTCATGGATGGTCCCCAGCGCCGCGGCTGCCCTTCAGCAGCGTTTCTTGCCAGCTCTGGCGGTAACGGTTGGCTTCGGGGTGCTGGCCCGCCTTCTACGGGCGGTGGACCTTTCCGGAGCAGTGGCAGGCGTAATCGCCACTTGGGTGATCTTTGTTACCGCGGGTCCAGGAGCGTTCGCGGCTGTGGCGGCGGTGTTTGTATTGGCTTTTATCACCACACGCCTGGGCTACAGGCAGAAGCAGTTCCTGGGCACGGCGGAGCGCCGGGGAGGGCGCACCGCTTCCCAGGTGCTGGCCAACCTGGGGACGGCCGCAGGGTGCGGCGTAGCCTCAGTGCTGACCCGCCAGCCGGAACTGTGGCTGCTGGGACTCTCGGCAGCCCTGGCGGAGGCGGCAGCCGACACCGTTTCCAGCGAATATGGCCAGGCTAGCGGAAGCAGCGCCTATCTGATTACCACCTGGGAGGTGGTGCCCGCCGGTACCGATGGTGGCATCAGCCTGCCGGGCACTCTGGCAGGCATTGCGGCTTCCGTCTTGCTGGCGTTGATCTGCGCCGCCGCCCACGTCGTGCCCCGCCACTGGATAGCTATAACGCTGGCTGCGGGTATCCTGGGCATGTTCGCGGACAGCTACCTGGGAGCGTTGCTGGAGCGGCGCCAGCGCTTGAGCAATGATCGGGTCAACTTCCTGAGCACTATGATCGCGGCGTTCCTGGCGGCACTGCTGGCGCGTTTGCTTTAGCAAGTGCCGCGCTTCAAACCGTTGCCGCCCCAGCGACCGAACCACGCCTGCACCAGAAAAAAAACATGGCGGGACAGATTACAGAGAAGAAAAGCGGTTTGCGTCGGTCGCGCCAAGCAGCATAACGACGGAACAGAGTTTCTGTTCAGGCAACCCGGCGGCATGAAACCGGAGATGTTGCGGAAGTGGAACTCTCCTTAGAGACTGCGCCCCACTTTTGTTTACTCTTAAGTGCATGTCCCACTGTTCCTTGCCTCACCTTCCCTTGGGACCGCAAAATTGATCAAACTTGGCGATAGGACTCGCATCCAATGAAGAGCCGCTTCCCGCGGCGGCCCAGTGCGCGAGTTCTCCCAGTCCCGAGTTGCAGGCCGAATTGCATGATGAAGTGGAAAACTTTTGTGATTGGTTACGCGCTGGCGCTGGCGCTGCTCTTGTTCGCCCAGCACCGCCCGGAACAAGCCCAGCCGTCAACTTTCGCTCACATTGTTGATTTGACGCACAGCATCAGCCCCAGCAGAACGCCGCGCTCGCAGACTTCCCAGACCTTTCTGCCACAGCCGATCTCGGCAGTAGTCCGCTATGGCAACAGCGGAAGAGCGGCCACCCAGTTCGCCACCCGCCTGGAGGCTCCGGCACACTATGCCCCGGGTTTGTGGAGTGTGGCCCAGATACCGCCGGAACGGCTGTTCGCGCCTCTGGTCGTGATTGACGTAAGCGCGCAGGCGCGCCGTAATCCGGATTACCAACTCACCGTCAGCGATATCGCTGAGTGGGAAAAGCTTCGTGGCCAGATTCCACAGGGAGCGGTGGTGATGGCGCGCACGGGATGGGACACGCGCTGGGGTTCGACCGGCGCCTACCGCAACGACGACAGTCGCGGCGTTCCGCACTTTCCCGGATTCTCGCTGCAGGCTGCTCGCTTTCTGGTGGAGGGGCGCAACGTGGTCGGCCTGGGAATTGATACCGCCAGCGTAAATTCCGGCGATGTGTCCAACTCGTTTTCGCCGGTCCGCAATTACACGCTCAGTCACAGCGTGTACCAGATTGCGAACGTCGCTAATCTGGGCCAAGCCCCGCAAATCGGCGGCTTGGTGCTGGTGGCTCCCGCCAAACTGCAGGATAGCTCGCAAGCTCCAGCGCGTGTGCTGGCGCTGGCGAGATAGCTATCAGCTCTCAGCTGTGAGCATTCAGCCCAACGAGAGCAATAGCCATTAGCATTTAGCCAGCCCACATTGGTGACAAAGCGAATCACTCCCCATCACTAAGTGCTAAATGCCGGGTTTAATCAATCGCTGGGCTCATCCGTGCTGGCCGACTGCTGTTCGCGAATGCCCTCGAAGCGGTAAAAGCGCGGCTTGCCTTTGTGCTTCCAGTAGTGTGAGTCGTAGTAATCCACGCCCAAGCCGGAGTTCAGCGAACTGTAAAACGAGCGCTGCTCGGGATCTACCACTATGCCGGAGTGGGTTCGCCACACTACCAAATCTCCGGGTTGCGGCTGTTTGACGGCTTTAAAGCCCGCCGCCCCGCGATAGAGGTCCCGAGAGTCCACGTAGGGATAGGGGAGACCGGCTTCAGCATAAATATCGTGCACCAGGTGGGAGCAATCGGGCCGGGCGCGATGGGTGCGGGGGAAATCGAGGGCAGCGGCAATAATCGCCATGCCTTCCCTGGCCGGCGGCTTCTCCGAGCGTTTATGGCCGCGGTGCGCCGCCCAACCGGGAACCGCCGGGCCCAGAAGCACCACGGTCATGAGTCCCACCGCTACTCTGCTGGTCGCCACGATTCCCATTTTGATGCTGAAATCGCCTTTCGGGGGTGGTTACTCCGGTTCCGGGGGCTGCCGGACGTCGGCCGGCCGTCCGGGTGAATTCCAGAGTATGGAAGACAAAGGGAGTTCAACCCCCAGTAGCGGCCCGCTGTGTCCTGGTCCCCGGCCCTTGCCCTAGACCTTGAATCCCACCCGCCACAGCATATAGCTGATGGCCTCGCGGGCAACCAGGAAAGAGCGTTCCCAGAAGGCGTGGGGCAAGGAATCGGGCCGGGGCGTGGCATAGGCGGTCACACCTTCGCCCTCCAGCATCTGCTTCACCCGAAAAACGTGGTAGGCGTCGCTGACCGCAAGGCAGTTGCGCAGGCCGTTTGTCTTCATGATCACGGCAACGCGCTGGGCGGACTGCACGGTATCAGAGCTTTGCGTCTCCGCGATCAAATCGCGGTCGGGAATGCCCAGCGAGCGCAGGTAATCGCGCCCCACTCCCCCTTCGCTGTAGGTGGGATCGTAACCATAGCCGCCAGTGGTGATGACCACCGGGGCCAGACCTTTGTGAAACAGCTCATAGGCGTGGTCGAGCCGGGCACGGTAGATGGGAGAAGGACGGCCGGCATACTCGGCCGCGCCAAAAACCACGATGGCGGAGGCGGGACGGGCTTCGTCGTTGTGGGCCTGCCGCAAAATGCGGGCACAGGTAGCGCCGAACCAAGCTGCCAGAAAGGCGAAAACGAGCGCTGCAATCCAGACTACAGGGTGCTTGTGGCGAGTCCCGTCAGCAAAATCAGCACTCATCCTTCGGCAAAAAACTTGGAAATTTCCTGGCTGGGAATAGCGCCTTCGCGCAGAACTTTCCAACGGGCATCGGAATCGGTCAGGTCCACAATGGTGGAAGCCACTTCGCGCGGCGAAGTTCCGCCGTCAATAATAATGCCAATGCGGTTCTGCAGCTGGTCGCGGACCTCGAATGCGGTGGTGCACTCGGCGGCGCCGCTCAGGTTGGCGGAGGTGGCGGTCATGGGGATGCCGGCCGCCTTGATCACCGCCACCGGAATGGCAGCTGCGGGAATGCGCAAGGCCACGTTGCCCGTATTGGCTGTGACTTTGAGGGGAAGCTTGGAGGCGGCGCGCACAATGATGGTGAGCGGGCCCGGCCAGAAGCGTCTCGAGAGGGCATAAAATTCCGGGGGCAGCGGCCGTGCCAACTCCTCCGCCTGCTCGTTGTTCTCAATCAGCAACGAGAGCGGCTTGTGCCGGGACCGGGTTTTGATTTCGTAGACCCTGTCCACCGCGCGCAAGTTGAAAGGATCGGCGGCCAAGCCGTAAAAGGTATCGGTGGGCATGCCCAGAACTTCGCCTTTGCGGATCTGCTGAGCGGCGTAGCTCACCAGCGACGGTTCAGGGCGTTCCTGGCTGATTTTTATGATTTCCGGCCGCAATCGGGTCCTTCCCTGGTATCAGCTTGAAAACGCGAACGCTAACACAAGCCCGCCTCCACCCGCAACTTGGCAGGCCGCGAGCGTATGATGCATGCGAGCCTTCAATTAACAGCTTAGCAGGATAGCATTCCCGTGAAGAACCCGCAGGGGGAGCGGTTGCGGCCCGTCACCGGGCGACACAATGCGTTGCTCAAAATTGTGCGCCGAGCATTTGCCCGCGGTGAACTCACCCCCGAGGGCGAATGCGCCGTAGAAGGCATGCGCATTGTGGAAGAAGCCATTCGCAGCGGGCTACACCTGCGGGCGGTGTTGTTCAGTGAGTCCGGCCAGGCCCGCGCCGGGCGCCTGCTGCCGCAAGTGGCCAATCATGTCGAGACCCTGCTTGTGCCGGATAAGCTGTTTACCAGCCTGGTTCCCAGCGAGACCCCGCAGGGAGTAGCCGCCCTGGTGCGGGTGAAATCGTACGCTCTGGAGCAGTTGTTGGGCGCCGGGGAGAACGGTCCCGCCCTTGTAGTATGTGTTGCCGGGGTCCAGGATCCGGGAAACCTGGGTACCATTTTGCGCTCCGCCGAGGCTTTTGGCGCCAGTGGTGTGCTGCTGGGGGAAAATACAGTTAGCGCGTATAACTCCAAGGCGGTGCGGGCATCGGCCGGCTCGGTGTTCCGAGTACCCCTTCGCAGCCAGGAACTAAAGACGGCGCTTCCGGCATTACGCGGACACGGTTTGCGCTTGCTGGCCACATCATCTCACCAGGGAACAACCGTGAGCGATGCCCAGTTGACTCTTCCCCTGGCGCTGCTGGTGGGAAGCGAGGGGGCGGGCCTGGCACGTGAAATTATGCCCCAAGTGGACGAAGTGGTCGCCATTCCCCATTCCCCCAGAGTGGAATCGCTGAACGTGGGCATGGCTGCATCTATTGCGCTGTACGAAGCGGCAAGGCAAAGAGGCTTTTTTCACTACAGAGACACAGGGGCACAAAGGAAAACAAGGTCAGAAAAATCTGGGCAAGAAGTGGGATAGGGTAGCCCTGTGTGTTTCCAGCGCAAAAGATTCTCGCTGTGGCTGAGCCTTGTGGTCTTGATGTTCTTGTAATCAATTTGTTTTTCTCTGTGTCTCTGTGACTCCGTGGTGAAAACGACTTGAATCTATTTCAGCCAATCCCGGCAGACGACTCCGCAGACCGTACCCGGCCGCTGGCTGACCGCATGCGCCCGCGCACGCTGGAGGAATTCATCGGCCAGGAGCACCTGGTCGGCTCGGGCAAACCGCTGCGCACGCAGATTGACCGCGACGATACCGGCTCCATCATCTTCTGGGGCCCGCCGGGCGTGGGCAAGACCACGCTGGCCAAGGTGATTGCCCGGCTCACCCGGGCGGAGTTCATCGAGTTTTCCGCGGTGCTCGCGGGCATCAAGGAAATCAAGCAGGTCATGGCTGACGCCGACAAGGCGCGCCAGTACGGTACCCGCACCATTGTTTTTATTGACGAAATTCATCGCTTCAACAAGGCACAGCAGGACGCCTTTCTGCCCTACGTGGAAAGCGGCGCCATTCGCCTGATTGGCGCTACCACCGAGAACCCGTCATTCGAAATCATCTCCGCACTGCTTTCGCGTTGCCGCGTGTACGTGCTCAACCCGCTAACCGAGGAGCAGGTGGTGACGCTGCTGCGCCGGGCGCTGGCCGACAAGGAGCGCGGCTTGGGCGAAATGGAACTGCAGGCCGGCGACGAGGCCCTGGCACGCATTGCCGCTTATTCCAGCGGCGACGCGCGCAGCGCCTACAACGCGCTCGAGGTCGCGGCCGGCTTAGCGATGCTGCAGCACGGCGGCAAACCGGGCGCAGAAATCACCAGCGCCATCGTGCAGGACGCGCTGCAGAAACGAGTGCTGCTCTACGATAAGGCGGGCGAGGAGCACTACAACATCATTTCCGCGCTGCACAAATCCGTGCGCAACAGCGATCCGGACGCAACTCTTTACTGGCTGGGACGAATGCTGGAGGCGGGCGAAGACCCGCTTTACGTGGCGCGCCGCCTGGTGCGCATGGCGGTGGAGGACATCGGCCTGGCAGATCCTCAGGCGCTGGCGCTCACGGTGGCGGCACGCGATGCCGTGGACTTTATCGGTATGCCGGAAGGCAACTTGGCCCTGGCAGAGGCGGCAGTATATCTGGCGCTGGCGCCCAAATCCAACGCGCTTTACACGGCCTATGGCGCGGTACAGCAGGATGTGGAGCGCACCGTCGCCGAACCCGTTCCTCTCCACCTGCGCAACGCGCCGACCGGCCTGATGAAGTCCATGGGCTACGGCAAGGATTACCAGTACGCACATAACCTCGAGGGTAAGGTGGCGGATATGCAATGCCTGCCCGACAATCTGCGTGGCCGGGTTTATTACCAGCCCACCGCTGAGGGCGTGGAGCGGCGCATCCGCGAGCGCATGGAGGAGATCAGGAAGCGCCGCGCGCAAACTGCCGCCCGCAGCCCAGAGCGGGATAAAAAAGAATCGTGATTACGGCCGCGCCAATCCAAACTCGTGAGCGGGGCTTGCCGACTTCCGACGACTGACTCGCGGCTACCTGTTTTTTTTGGAGGCGCACGATGGCCACCCATCCTAGAGCGAGCATGGCGCTGACCCCGGTGCCCTTTTCTTCCGACGACACCGAAGGCCTGCTTCTGCTGCATCGCGCCGCCCGGGAAATGGGCTCGATTCTCGACCTCGAACTGCTGATCGAGCGTATCGTGCACGACGTTTCCCGCTGGTTCGGCATTCTGGAAGCCAACATCTACCTCCGGGAGGGCAGCGACATGACCTTGGCGGCGGTGCATGGCTGCTCCATCCATCACAAAGGTCATCAGTTGCAGCCCGGAGAAGGGATCGTCGGCCATGTGGCGCTCACGGGACGCATGCATTACGCGCCGGATGTCAGCGTTGATCCCTATTACATTGCCTGCGAGGCGAACACCCGTTCCGAAGTCGGATTTCCCCTGAAAGTGAACGGCGAAGTGATCGGCGTTTTCGCCGCGGCGCATCCCGATGTAGACGGTTTTTGCGAGGAGAAGCTGCAGTTGCTGCAGGCGCTCGGCTGCCACATTGAGGTGGCGGTGCAAAACGCCCGGCTGTTTCGCGAGCAGCACCTGGAGCGCCAGCGCATGGACCGCGAGGCGCAGGAAGCGCGCCAGATCCAGGAAGCGCTGTTTCCCAAGAGTTCCCCATTGGTCCCCGGCTACAGAATCAGTGGCTTCTCGGTTCCCGCCGGCGCGGTGGGTGGTGACTGGTACGACTTTATCCCCCTGAGCCGGGGCCGCTGGGGATTGGTTCTGGCGGACGCCTCCGGCAAGGGTACGGCGGCGGCGCTCATGATGTCAGCGGCGCGCGGCATTTTGCGCTCATTGGCGGAGAACTGCGCCGCTCCGGGGGAAGTGCTGGACTGCCTGAACCGGTTACTGCTGAACGATTTTCCCGTCGGCCGCTTTGTGACCATGTTATATGCGGTGCTCGATCCGGCAGCGCGCACGCTCACCATTGCCAATGCCGGCCATCCCTGGCCGTTGCTGGCCAATGGCCACGCCGCCCACGCGGTAAGCGGCGCCCACGGTTTGCCCATTGGATTTGCCCAGGAGAATTTTGCCCACACTTGTGTTGAACTGGCGCCGGGCGCGCGCGTGCTTTTCTACAGTGACGGCATCAGCGAAGCGGAAGACAGCCGTGGCGAGGACTACGGCAGCCGCCGTCTGCTGCAGGTGCTGAATTCAGCACCGGAGGTTTGTGCGGAAGGAGTTCTGGATGATGTCCGCACCTTCGCCGCCGGCCGGGGACTGCAGGATGATGCCACGGCGATCCTGGTGCAGGCGGAGTGAGGGCGCACCAGCAATTTGTAATTAAGTAATCGGTCATTTGGAATTTGGAGGTGGCTATGCGGCTCCAGAACTTCTCCACCCGGGTCATCCCAATTGTATTTCTGACACTGGCGTTGCCGGCCTGGGCCAAGAAGATGGTCGAATTGAAAGACGCCCAGGGCAAGAGCGTGGGCACGGCCGTGATCTGGGAGTCCAACCCCGGGGTTGAAATGGAACTGAATCTCAAAAACCTGCCGCCGGGCGAGCACGCGCTGCACTTTCACCAGAACGCGAAATGCGAGCCGCCGGATTTTAAGTCGGCCGGTCCGCATTTCAATCCGGAGGGCAAGAAGCACGGCCTGGAGAATCCGGAAGGCCACCACGCGGGCGATATGGCGAACTTCACCGTGGACAAAAACGGTACTGCCAAGTTTCGAGTCGTCAATAAGGATGTGATTCTAGGACCGGGCAGCCACTCCCTGTTCACCAATGGCGGAACCGCGCTCGTGATTCACGCCCAGCCGGACGACATGAAAACCGATCCCGCAGGCAACGCTGGGGACCGTATCGCCTGCGCCGTGATAACCCAGGCTGCGAAATAGCGGGCGCGTCAACCGGCCAGCAGGTCTTCCTTCGCCTTTTCCTCGTTCACGCGCTCCCAGTTGCCGTCTTCGGTGCGCCAAAAGAGAACCAGCGGGCTGGCGCCGCCGTAGTGCTCTTCGCCGCAGATGCAGGTTACATAACCACGTACCGGCGGACCGGGCGTAGTATCGGTAAGCAACAGCAACTCCCGCCCACAATGATTGCAGCGCCAAGGTCCGACCGGGACCACGTTTGCACCCAATTCCACCATGCTCGTCCCCTTATCGAAAGCGGGCGCGGTGCTCCTTGAGGATGCACCGATCCATGATTACGAAGAGGCCGGCTTGCCGGGCTCTGGCCGCCGCCGCTTCGTGAATTACGCCCTCTTGCATCCAGATGGCGGGAACTTTCAGTTGGATGGCCTGCTCCACGATTTCAGGAACGAACTCGGAACGGCGGAACACATTCACAATGTCAATGGGAACCGCTACTTCCCCCAGCGAGGCACAGGGCTTCTCCCCCAGCACCGGCTCGCCCAGGTTGGGATTGACGGGAATAATGCTGTAGCCTTGGCTCTGCATATAGGCGGAAACGCCGAAGCTGGGGCGCAGAGGACTATTGGAGAGGCCTACCACGGCGATAGTTTTCGCGCTTTTCAGCAGCTCGGTAATGGGATCGGCGGCGCACATGGGCTCTCTCCCGGTCACAAAATAGATTTTACAGAGGTGCCGGCGAGGCACGCCACCTAGGGGGGAGTAATCCCGTCACCACGCATTGCCTTATTTCTTGCGGCTATCGGACTTCTGCACGAATAGCCGCAGCGCCGCTTTGCGTACCGTGTCCGGAACTTCCTTGTTGATGGAGAGTCCCTTAAGGTCGCTGAGCAGGAGATTGTTGATCAAGCCGAGGGCCAGATCTATGGGCACTTTGGGATTGAACGCCAGGTTGCGCTGGACGCGGTAGTTCTTGGCGAATTTGCGCTTGCTGGAGAGGCCACGGAACACCACTTCCTGCACATTTTTCATGCCGGCGAACATTTCCGCTTCCGTGTCGGTCAGCTTAGGCGATTCCAGCACCGCCTGGGGTACCACCCGCGCCCCGTCGCGGATAAGCAGGAAACGCTCGTCTTTGTTGCCTTTCATGGCCAACTGCACCCGCTCGCCCACGGTCAGAGCGGCGATCTTCTGCAACACGCTCTTGCTCTTCTTAGGCTCTTCCCGGGCAGGAGCGGCGGCAGCTGCGGCAGGACCAGGCGAGGGAACCACGGCCGATGCCGGCGGCGCTTCGGGGGGGACCTGCATTTCCTCAACCCCGCCAATCACGTGGAAGGGCTTGCCTTCTTCGGCGGCGATTTCCGCGGCGTGCTCGGCCAGAAAAGCTTTGACTTCTTCATCACTGGGCTCGCGTCCAGAAGGTGCAGATTGTTCGCTGCCTGGGCGCGCTTCTGCAGGAAGGTGCGCCAGGAGGTGGCTGACGCGGGCTGCTTCCGATTCCCGCAATTCGCGGTTAGAGGCCAGTGCCTGCAAAATGCAGCGCGAACTATGAACCCGCGGGCTGGCCAGTATTTGCTGAATCAGCCCGCCTCCACCCGCGGCGGCCACCTCTGCCAGCCTGGATTCGGCCACGGACGGATTCTCCAACAGCGCGGAGAAAAGGCTGGGGCGGAGATTGCGCGGATCCACCATGTAATCCAGAACTTCGCGCGGGGTGTGCGGATCGGAGGCCGCCGCCAGGCACGCCGATTCGTCCCAGCCGGCCAGGGTCAGTCGCGCCTGCTCGCCAAAGACCGGATTCTGGGTGAGCAGAACCAGGATTTCGATCATCTCCGCCGCAGGCACGGAGAGTGCTCCCTTTGCGGCCGCGCGCAGCAGATTCGGCGGCACCGCCGATTGCCGTATCATGTCCACCATTCGCGCCATGGCAATTAACTCATTGTCCCAAAGAACAGGGTAATACAGCGGCGAAACCAGAAGCGCGTCCGCTGTGATTACGGAGGTAATGGTGGCTCCTAATCGCAGCAGCGTTCGCCGCGAAGGCCCTCAACGCCTTCCCGGGCAATCAGCGGAACCATGGCGAGGGCGGCCACGGGATCGGCCCACCACCAGCCCAGCAGCCCGTTTAGGACCAGTCCGGCAAGGAGGATAGCGGAAAGATAAAAGCAGAAGTCGGTCTGGCGCGAATCGGCATGCATGGCGCCGCTATTGAGCTGGCGGGCGACCTGGCGCTTGGCTCGGGCCAGCAGGGGCATGGCGATCAGGGACGCGATGGCCACCCCGATTCCAAAAAGGCTTGGGTGGGGAACTGCGCGCTGCACCAGTCCGCGAATGGCATCGAAGGCGACGTAGCCCGCCAGGGCGAGAAAGCAGACTGCCACCAGCCGCAAGGCGCGCCGCTCGGCGCGCTCCCGGCCTTGCGGGTCGGACTCCGCGTGCAGGCGCCACAGCAGCACCGCCCCGGAGGAGACCTCGATCACCGAGTCCAGCCCGAAGCCGACCAGGGCAATGCTGCCGGCAAGCAGGCCCGCTGCCAGCGAGGCCATAGCTTCCGCCGAATTCCACGCGATCGTAAAGTATTCCAGGCGGCGGCCCCGGCGGGCAGCCTGGGATCGGATAATGGAGTAATCCGGCAATTGAGTAATTGGGTTCGGCGGTTGCGAGGAAGCAGCCATAATGCAGAAGTCCTTCGGTCGCGCTCACATCGCGGCGCTCAGCTCGCTCTCTCAGGATGACATCATATTTCGGGAGAATGCGGTTGCACCGCGGAGATTCGTTTCCGGTCACACATTACCCGATTACCCAATTACTCAACTTTTCTCTCCCCGCCGCATCCGCAAATAAGCGCGGATAAAAGGGTCAATGTCGCCGTCGAGCACGCGGTCCACGTCGCCCACTTCCTCCTTGGTGCGATGGTCCTTGATAAGCCGGTAGGGGGCCAGCACATATGACCGGATCTGCGAGCCGAAATCAATGTCGAGCTTCGATTCTTCCACCTTTTTGGAAACTTCGCGCTTCTTCTCCAGTTCGTGCTCGTAAAGCTTGGAACGCAAGATGCTCATAGCGCGTTCCCGGTTTTTGTGCTGCGAGCGCTCGTTCTGGCAGCTGACCACGATTCCAGTGGGGTTGTGTGTAATGCGCACCGCCGAATCGGTTGTGTTCACGTGCTGCCCACCCTTGCCGCTGGAGCGGTAAGTGTCCACCCGCAGGTCTTCCGGCTTGATGACGATTTCGATGCTCTCGTCAATCTCCGGCGAAACAAACACGCTGGCAAATGACGTATGCCGGCGCTTGGCCTGGTCGAATGGTGAAATGCGCACCAGGCGGTGTACGCCGATTTCGCTGGTCAGCAGCCCGTACGCGTACTGCCCGTTCACACTGAAGGTGGCGGATTTGATGCCGGCTTCTTCGCCCGGCTGGTAGTCGTTGAGCACGTTCTCAAAGCCGTGGCGCTCTCCCCAGCGCAGGTACATGCGCAATAGCATATCCGCCCAGTCCTGCGATTCTGTGCCTCCGGCGCCGGGGTGAATGGTCACAATGGCGTTGCGGGCGTCGTTTTCCCCGGAGAGCAGGGTCTCAGTCTCGATGCGGTCCACCACCTGGCGCAGGGCATCGAGTTCTCGTTTGAGGTCGGAGGCAACGTTTTCGCCCTCCCGCGCCAATTCTAGATAGGTCGCAATGTCGCCGCTGCGGCGGGCCAGATCGGATTCAGTAGCCAGCACCTCTTCCAGGCGCTTGCGCTCGCGCATCACCCTTTGTGATTCCTGGGGATTGGACCAGAGGTTCGGGTCGGCGGCCTTCTTCTCGATTTCGCTCAGTTGCTGGCGCAGACGGCCCGCGTCAAAGATACTCCCGAAGATCGCGCACCTTGTCCTTCAGCGCCACGTACTCTTGCTCTAGCTCTTCAGCCATTAGGAGGAAACCATCCTGGAGGGAACTCGGTAGCGCCACAACAGCGCTGCCACAGAAATTATCGCACACAGCCAGGCGAACCAGTCGCCGTGGCGCGTGTAGAAGGTGGTTCCGCTGGTCAGGGCGTAGGGTGCCTCCAGTGCGGTGCGCACTTTGCGGGGAACGCTGGCCACGACGCGGCCGTAGGGGTCAATGGAAGCCGTCATGCCGGTGTTGGTGTCCCGCAGCAGCCAGCGGTCGTTCTCCACTGCCCGCATGCGCGCCTGGTCCAGGTGCTGGGCCCAGGCGCCGGTATCGCCATACCAGCCGTCATTGGAGATATTGACGAATACCTGGCCGCCGTTGCGGGCAAACTGGCGCACCTCGCCGGGGAAAACCGCCTCGTAGCAGATGAAGACTCCCAGCTTGTAGCCATCCACCACCAGGGGCTCGCGCGAGGAGCCGCGACTGAACTCGCCTACCTCCTGGGTCAGCCCCCCGGCAAAGCCCAGCAGCGACTTGAAAGGCACGTATTCTCCGAAGGGCACCAGGTGAATCTTGTCGTAGCGCGCCATCCATTGCCCCTGGGGAGACATCAGCGCCGCCGAGTTGTAGATCTGTCCGCTGCCGGCCGGCTCTGCGCCGGCCTCTTCGCCCAGGCTGCCCGCCACCACGTAGGCATGGTCCCGTTCGGCGACCGCGGCAATCACACTGCGAAAGCGAGAATCGTTCACATAGAACGGGGCCGGCGATTCCGGCCAGACCACCAGGTCGGGCTTGGGCGCACCCGGCACCTCAGGCGGGGTGCTAAGGCGGCTTAGTTCCTCCACCGTGTTCTGAAAGTACTGCGCCGTCCATTTCGAGGGCAGAATGGGAATATTTTCCTGCACCAGCAGGGCGGTGTGGTCGGTGCGCAGGGTTGCGGGATAGATCAGAGACAGCAACTGCAGTGCCGCAGCCACCACCACCGCTTCGATCAGGATGACCTTGCGCTTTTCCCTCCCCACCAGGAACGCGGCGGCAAAAACCGTGTTCACCAGCATGATCTCGAACGACAGCCCGTACACGCCGGTGATAGTAGCCAGCCGGTTCAGTGAGATGTTACTTACCTGGGCTGTCCCTAACAGGTCCCAGGGAAAGCCGCTGATGCGGGTGCGGGCCAGTTCCAGCGCCACCCACACGAAGGGACTGAGAAACAAAGCCCGACGCGAGCCCCCTGGCCGGCCGCCGGCCAGAAGCGCCACCACCAGGCCGAACACGCCTTCGTAGAGCCCCAGATAGAGGCAGAACAGCACCAGAATTCCGAAAGCAGCGGCCGCGCTCAGCCCGCCGTATTGGTGCATGGTGTGGTACACCCAGTAGCACGTGCCGGCATACCAGATAATGCCGCTCGCGTAACCGAGCAGAAAACCCTGTGCCGCCGTTGCCGGAATCAGCTTTTGCGCCAGGCTGGGGGGCAGATGAATGTCTTCCGGTTCGCGGGCGCGCAACACCGCCACCAGCAGCGGAGCAACCGCCACCCAGCTCAGCGGGTATACGTTGGGCAGGGGAAACGCCAGGATCTGCAGGCTGCCAGATATGACCGCCAGCAGCCAGGCGTCGCGGTGAATTTGCCTCACATTTGAAGCATAACAAAAGCAGATGAGTGCAGTTTCGAGTTTCAAGTTTCAAGAGAATCATTGTGGAAACTTGAAACTGGACACTCGAAACTACGGTTTTCGGCGGTAGCGGTTGAACTCGTGGTCCCCCACCTTGCGAGAGCTGATCCAACTCCACCACGGCGCGTTGTTAGGGGTAAATCCGGGAGCGGTGAAAGTGGTGGGACGCAGTCGGGCTGGTCCTTCCAGCATTCCCACCTCCTGCTCCTGGGGAATGATCTGCCCGGCTTCCACCGGCGAGATAGTCAGGAACTTTTCGTCAATGAGGCCGGCGCGTGACATGTAACCGTAGAGGGTGGGGCCGCCCTCGCAGAGCAGGAGGTGAATTCCCAGCTCTCGCCTGAGGAGTTGCATGGCGGCGGGCAGGTCAACCATGTTGCCCTCGCCGGCCACCAGCACGCAAACCTGAGGATGAGTTCCCTGCTGTGGCGCAAGCTTGGCGGCGCCCGCCCTGGCGGTAAGTACCACAGCGTCCACCTTGTCGCCATCAAAGACCGCGTAGTCGGAAAAATTGAGCGCGGCAGAACCGGTCACAAAGATGATGGTTTGGCGCCGCCGGCCCAGGAGAGCACGCAACTCGCGCAACTCGGCGTCTTCTATGGCATAAGTGGCGCCGCGGCTGTCGGGGCCAAGCACGGCCTTCTCGACGGCCAGCGTCTTGCTGCCCAGCAGAACCGCGTCGGCTTGGGCGCGCAGCAGGTCCATCAGCCAGCGGTCTTCGGGGGAGTGAGAAATGTCGCTGCCCAGGGCGTGTTCCCCTTTCCAGGAGGTAATGCCATCCAGCGTCTGTACGAAATTGGCGAATATCCAGGGGCGGTCCGCTGGCGGCGCCGGGAAGCCCAGCTTGCCATAGCGAGCATAGGCGGGGTGCTGCAGTGGACTTTCTTCGCCGTGGTCGAACAGGACTTCAAACTTGCGCATGCACCGGACCGATCTTCTGGCGCACGAATTCCACAATCTCCGG
>Ga0075276_10000011_pt1 | contig 55802 bp, 46 predicted proteins | sample SF_Rice_5C_80N_4_FD_69770 | JGI IMG/M metagenome (GOLD analysis project Ga0075276, IMG submission 69770) | Rice paddy soil microbial communities from Twitchell Island, California, USA - SF_Rice_5C_80N_405 | ecosystem: Environmental > Terrestrial > Soil > Paddy field/soil | place: USA: Twitchell... | reverse complement strand
GGCAGGAGGGCGGCGAGAGCAAGTCGGTCACCGCACCCCTGTCGCTCATCGTCTCCGCGTTTGCGCCCTGCGCCGACGTGCGCGACACGCTCACCCCGCAGCTCGTGCCCGACCTCGATACCGTCATTCTGCTGATCGACCTCGGCCTGGGCAAGGACCGCTTGGGCGGCTCCGTGCTGGCCCAGGTCTACGGCGAGGTGGGTTATTACGCGCCGGACGTGGACGAACCCGCGCGCCTTACCCGTTTCTTCGAACTGATCCAGCGCTTCAACGCCGAAGGCAGGCTGCTCGCCTACCACGACCGCTCCGACGGCGGCCTGTTCGCCGCGCTGTGCGAAATGTCCTTCGCGTCCCACATCGGCCTCGACATCGCGCTGGAGGAAACCAATCGCGACACGGTGCGCGCCCTGTTCAGCGAAGAGCTGGGCGTGCTGGTGCAGGTCCGCAATGCCGACCTGCGCTACATCCTCGATACCTGCTACGAGGCGGGCATGGTGGAAATCCATCCCGTCGCCACCCTGAACCAGACCAGCGAGATAGTCATCACCCGCCGCGGCACGGAGCTGTTCCGGGAGAGCGCGGTGTCGCTGCAGCGCATCTGGTCGGCCACCAGCTACCACATGCAGAAGCTGCGCGACAATCCGGCGTGCGCGCAAGCCGAATACGACGGCCTGCTCGACACGAGCGACCCAGGTCTGCATGCAAAACTGACCTTCGACCCGGACGAGCCCATTGCGCCCGCGCTGCTCAAGTCGCGGCCGCGGATCGCCGTCCTGCGCGAGCAGGGCGTGAACGGCCAGGTGGAAATGGCTGCCGCGTTTGACCGCGCCGGCTTCCAGGCCGTGGACGTGCACATGAGCGACATCATCGCCGGCCGCGTGAAGCTGGAACAGTTCAAGGGCGTGGCGGCTTGCGGCGGCTTCTCCTACGGCGACGTGCTGGGCGCGGGCGAGGGCTGGGCCAATTCCATCCTGTTCAACCCGAGGGCGCGCGCCGAGTTCGAAGCCTTCTTCGCCCGCACCGACACCTTCGCCCTGGGCGTGTGCAACGGCTGCCAGATGATGAGCAACCTGCACGAAATCATTCCCGGTGCGGAAGACTGGGCGCACTTCTCGCGCAATCTGTCCGAGCAGTTCGAGGCGCGCTTCGTCATGGTGGAAGTGCAGCAATCGCCCTCCATCTTCTTCGAAGACATGGCGGGCAGCCGCATGCCCATCGTGGTGTCGCATGGCGAGGGCTATGCCGACTTCGGTGACGCAAGAAAACTCAAGGCGGCGCAGCCGCTGGTCGCGCTGCGCTACGTAGACAACTACGGCAAACCGACCGAGATCTATCCGCTCAACCCCAACGGCTCGCCCCAGGGCATCACCGGCCTGACCACGCCGGACGGCCGCTTCATGGTGATGATGCCGCATCCGGAGCGGGTGTTCCGTACTGTGCAGAATTCCTGGCATCCTGCCGACTGGCAGGAGAACGGGGCCTGGCTGCGGATGTTCCAGAACGCGCGGCGCTGGGTGGGCTGATGCGCCGCCGCCCTAGTGCGGCTGCCGTGCAAGCATGTCGATGAATTGACCCTGCGGCACCGGCGGAGAATACAGGTAGCCCTGCAGGTAGTCGCAGCCGAGGCCGGCCAGCAGGTCGCGTTGCACCGCGGTTTCCACGCCTTCCGCAATCACCTTGATGCCCAGCTTGTGCGCCATGACGACAATCGCTTCCGTCAGCGCCCGGTCGCTGGCATTCTCCGCCAGTTGCTGCACGAAGGAACGGTCAATCTTCAGGTAATCGATGTCGAACCGCTTCAGGTAGGAGAGGGCTGAAAATCCCGTGCCGAAATCGTCTATCGAAACCTCGATGCCGCGGTTGCGATAGTCAAGCAGACGGTCTCTGATCCCGTCCGACTCACTGAGCAACAGGCCCTCGGTGATTTCCACCGCAATACAGCCGGCGAGCGAGGGATCACGCTCCATGCGCTCGAGCCACCCATCCTGCGTGCCCGATCCGAATTGCAGCGGCGACTTGTTGACGCTCATCTGGATTGTGCAGCCGAACATTTCGTGGCAGCGCGCAATGCTGTCCAAGGCTTGGTCGAACACCCAGTTGCCGATGCCGTCGATCAGGCGCGCTTCCTCCGCCAGGGGGATGAACAGTCCCGGGCTGAGCGTCCCACGCACCGGATGATGCCAGCGCAGCAGCGCCTCCGCCTTGGTGATGCGGCCACTGGCGACTTCCACGATGGGCTGGTAATACACTTCCAGTTCCCGCCTGGACAGGGCCTGCCGCAGGTCGTTGGTCAGCGCCAGTTTTTCCAGCGCCTGCGCCTGCATCGACTGGGTGAAATAGCTGAAGCGGCCGCGGCCTTCCGCCTTGGCCTGGTACAGGGCGCGGTCCGCGTGCTTGATCAGGCTTTCCTCGTCGGTTGCGTCGTCCGGATAGAGCGCGATGCCGACGCTGGCCGAAATATAGCCGCGGTCGTTGTCGCCCAGGTCGAAGGGCGCGGCAAGCGACTGGATGATGTCCTGGGCGAGATGTTCGAGGTGGATGGTTTCGCCGACATCGGTGAGGATGATGGTGAACTCGTCGCCGCCCAGGCGCGCGATGGTGTCGGATTCGCGCACGCACTGCGTGATGCGGCTGGCTGCTTCCAGCAGCAGCCGGTCTCCCTTGCTGTGGCCCAGCGTATCGTTCACGTCCTTGAAGCGGTCCAGGTCGATGAATAGCAGCGCCAGCCTGCTGTTGACGCGCTCCGCTTTCCTGATCTCCAGTTCCAGCCGATCGTAGAACAGGCGCCGGTTGGGCATGCCGGTGAGCGTGTCGTAATTGGCCTGCTTCAGGATCAGCGCCTCCTTTTCCCGCAGGTCGGTGATGTCGGTGTTGGTGCCGATCAGCCGCACGGGGTGGCCGTCCGAGGCGCGCGCCGCCAGGAAAGCACGCGACAGCACGCTGATCCAGTGTCCGTCCTTGTGGCGCAGGCGCATCTCGGTGGAGAACGACTCCTTGCGCTCCTTCGCATAGTCGGCGATGCCCGCAAGCACCCTGTTCCGGTCATCCGGGTGCACCAGCGCGAGCCATGCGTTCAGGGTGTTTTCCACTTCATCGTCGCGGTAGCCCAGCATGGACTTCCAGCGCGGCGAGTAATAGACCTCATTGTCCTCCAGATTCCATTCCCACAATCCATCGTTGGTGCCGCGCATGATGAGGGCGAAGCGCTCCTCGCTCGCCTTCCGGCTGTCCTCGGAATCGTGCAGCAACTCATAGGGCTGTTCCACCGCCGTGACGAAGATGCTGCGGTAGAGGAAGATGTAGGAGAGCACCTTGAATACGTGGCCAAAGATGTTGAGGAAATCGGAAACATTGCGGTAGTGGGAAAACACGATCTCGCCCATGCCCATGATCAGGCAGGACGAGGCGATGGCGAAGAACTGGCGCCGGTTCAACATGGTGGCGCGATAGATGAAGGCGCCGGCGAGCACGACGTCCGAGACGGACAAGCCGTATTCGTAATCGCGCTTGAAGGCGGTCACGCCGATGCCGGTAATGTGCATGACCGGCAGGCTGCCCAGATCGTAGGTGCCGACCAGAAACACGGCCGCGGCGCCCAAGGCGGCGCCCGCCAGCCATATCCAGCGCGACCAGGCCAGCCGCACCCTGAACAGCAGCAGGGTCAGCGTGGCGACCACCGCGGTGCGCCCGGCGAGCCAGAAGAAAATGGAGCGGTTGGCGGAATTTTCCGTCACGAAGGGGGGCATGCCGTCATAGGCCAGCATGTGCATCAGGTCGATCGCAGCGACCAGCGCGAAGCCCGCCAGCAGAATGCCCGCGTCCGGACCCGGACGGTGCTTCAGGCTGTGCCAGGACATCACCGCGATCAGGCCGGCGACGAAGATGGCGAACAGCTCCATCAGCATGTGGATCAACAGCATGCTGGAGGCGCGCTCCTGGAACAGCTGGAACGAAGGCAGGGAGACGGCGATGACGAAGATCGCCACCGTTGGCGCCAGGTGGCGGTAGCTGTGTCCCCAGTAGGCTGCGAACTTGGAACCCATCAATGCATCCCGTAGCCGGTTGTTCCCAGCATTTTGGTCATGAGATGACGGCCGTGTCTGCGCGGCATTTTACCATTGCCGCAGCAGGGGATTGCCGCATTTCCCGCGCCGACGCGGGCCTACTCCGGCTGGACGCGCTTATAGTCGGCCGGTACGGCAAACACGCTGTCATGCAACGGTGCGACCTTGAGCTGTCTGACCTCGACCGTGAACGACAGCAGGGGTTCCTTGGCCGATTGCTCCACCGCCTTCTTGGTCTCGCGCTCGGTGAACATGTTCACCAGCCCGCTCACGCTCGTCGGCGTGCGATTGGTGCGGGCCTCGGCTTGTTGAGGCTTTTTCTCCGGTTCGCAGGCGTTGCCGCTGATGTCCCAGGTGAGCGTGGTGCGTATCGGATGGCCTTTGATGCGGTGCAGCTTGCCGTTGGTCTTGAAGAAGGCCCTGTAGTCGCGCGCATGCAGCGAGCCCCCGAGATAGGACATGATCAGCTGCGCTGCCTGCCTAGGCAGCAGTTCCGGGTGTTGGGCGCCGGGTTCCCTCGTGTCGGCGGCGAACGCACGGCGATATTCGGCGTCCATGTTCATTGCATCACGCATGTCGCGTGTCAGGGGCGTGGTCCAGATGTCCACATCCAGCTTGCTCGTCGAGGTGCGGCGCTTGTTGTCGCGCAGCGCGATCACCCAAGCGATCTTGTACTCCTCGGTATTGAAGCCGTTGATGCTCTGGGTCTTTCCGGTGGGCGTTACCGATACGCTGGAATGGGCGACGCGCATGGTGCATCCCCTTTCATGCGGCGCCTGTGGCTGCTGCCGCGGTGCGGCCTGCGGCTTGCCGACAGGCGCCTCGGGGCGCGGGCAGCCCCTGAGCGGGCACTCCGTATATTCCTGCTTGTCGGTATTCAGCGTCCACAACACCCTGCGGTCCAGCCGGTAGATCTTCGTGCCATTATGCGAACCGAGCAGGAAGCGGGTGAAGGTTCCCGTGCCCTTGAAGGTGGAATCGTCCCTAAGCATGTCGGCGCGCACATAGTCGGTTTCGTTCGTCTCGAACGGCGCAAAGCCGCGGATGCCGTTGCTGGTGACATGTTTTTCGATGACAGCCGTTGGGCGCAGCGGGGTGGTGTCGTTCACCACCGGTTTGGTGGCGCAGCCGGTGAGCGCGGCTGCGGCGCCGAGGACAAGAAGAGACTTGCGTGGCATGACAACCTCCCTTTTCTTGGCGTTTCGCGCGCGACTGCGCGGACATTCCTGTTACCTTCTTTGCAGCCAGTATGCATGAACGCGGCTGTTCGTGCAATGGCATCCCCGGCGGGCCGGGACGGGATTTTCATATAGAATGAAGGCACGCAAACATCCGGGAATCGCCATGCAAATCGAGATCTGGTCGGACGTCATCTGCCCCTGGTGCTATATCGGCAAACGGCGTTTTGAACGCGCGCTGGGGCAATTCGCCGGACGCGACGAGGTGCGCGTCATCTGGCGCAGCTTCGAGCTGGACCCGCAGGCCGCGCAGCAGCATCCCGGCACGCTGGAGGACTTGCTGGCGGCCAAGTATGGCGTTAGCCACGAGCAGGCAGTGGCCATGAATGCCCGGGTCACAGCGCTTGCGCTGGAGGAGGGCCTGGAATACCGGCTGGGACAGGCGCGTCCGGGCAACACCTTCGACGCCCACCGCCTGCTGCATCTCGCCGAGTCGCGCGGGGTGGGCGATGCGGCCATGGAGCGCCTGATGCGCGGCTATTTCGCCGAAGCGCTGCCGGTCGGGGAGCGCCCCGCGCTGGCCCGGCTGGCGCCGGATTTCGGGATTCCTGAAGCGGAAGCGCTGGCCGTGCTGGAGGGCGATGCCTACGCCGATGCCGTGCGCGCGGACGAGGCCCGCGCCGCGGCCTTCGGCATCACCGGCGTGCCCTTCTTCGTATTCGACGAGAAATCCGGCATTTCCGGCGCGCAGGCGGTGGAGGTGTTCGCCGAAGCCCTGGGAACCATGGGCGGGCGCCTGAATCCGGGGGGCGGCGCCTGAATCTTGGGCGTGGCCGCGCCCGTCGTCTGCGGCCTGCATGCGCTGGGGGAATCCTGTATAATGTAATTCTTATGGATACTGCCACGGAAAAAGTCCTGTTTTCCTCGCTGGCGCTTGATGCCCAAATTCAGCGTGCGATCGCCGAGTTGGGCTATGCCGAACCGACGCCCATCCAGGCCAAGGCCATCCCCCAGGTCATTGCGGGTCACGACCTGATGGCCATGGCGCAGACCGGCACCGGCAAGACCGCCGCGTTCACCCTGCCCATGCTGCAGCGCCTGTTGCCGCACGCGAGTACGAGCGCCTCACCCGCGCGCCACCCTATCCGCACGCTCATCCTTGCGCCCACGCGCGAACTGGCGATCCAGGTGGGGGAGAGCGTGGCCGATTACTCCAAATACCTGCCGCTGCGCTCCACCGTGGTCTACGGCGGCACCGACATCAAGGCCCAGAAGCCGGCGCTGCTGAAGGGCGTGGAGGTGCTGGTCGCCACGCCGGGGCGCCTGCTCGACCACGTGGAAGGCCGCACCATCCAGCTCAATCAGGTGCAGATGCTGATCCTGGACGAGGCCGACCGCATGCTGGACATGGGCTTCATGCCCGACCTGAAGCGCATCCTCGCGCTGCTGCCGAAGCAGCGCCAGACGCTGCTGTTCTCCGCCACCTTTTCGGACGAGATCAAGAAGCTGGCGCGCGAATTCCTCAACAACCCGGTCACCGTGGAAACGGCGCGGCGCAACGCCGCCAGCGAAAACGTCAAGCAGTCGGTGTGCATTGCCAGCGAACGCGACAAGTTCCACACCCTGGTCGAGCTGATCCGCAGCCGCGACGTGAGCCAGGTGCTGGTGTTCACCCGCACCAAGCTGGCTGCGGCGCACGTGGCGCGCCAGCTCGAACGTAGCGGCGTGGCGGCCGATGCCATCCACGGCGACAAGTCGCAGCAGGAGCGCATCAAGGCGCTGGACGCCTTCAAGGGCGGCGCAGTGACCGCGCTGGTGGCCACCGACGTGGCGGCGCGCGGACTGGACATCGACCAGTTGCCACTGGTCATCAATTACGAGTTGCCGACCCACGCCGAGGACTATGTGCACCGAATCGGCCGCACCGGGCGCGCGGGCGCATCGGGCGAGGCGGTTTCGCTGGTGGACGAGGAGGACCAGAGGCGGCTGGCCGACATCGAGAAGCTGCTCGGCCGCACCTTCCCGCGCGAGACCGTGGCCGCCACGCACGGTTATCACAAACCGGTCGGCAGCGCACCTGCCCGGCACAAGCCGGCGGCGAAGCCGCACAAGACCGGGGACGACTGGTTCCTCAAACCCTACGAGCCTGCGGTCAGCGCGCCGCCGGCCGAGGAGCAGCGTCCCGCGGCCGGCAAGGCGCAGAAACAGGTGGCGGCGCTGTTCCGCACGCGGCCGCCACAGGACTGAACCCCCAGCCATGCCAGGCGGCCGTCCGGAAGCTGTTGCGCCGGGCCGGGCGCTGCAAGGCCCCCGAACCACACGCAGACCCCGCCATGCTCAAGCTCACCCCCGGCCAATTCGAATACATCGTGTCGCAGACGCGGCAAGGCGTATTCGGGCAGTTCCTGGCCGTGGTGCTGGTCTCGCCCGTGCTGATGCGGCTGGGCTTCCCGGGGCCGAACATGTATCTGTGGGATACCTGCGCCACCGTGCTGCTGGCCTATCGCTACCTGAGCTTCCGGCGTTTGCTGCCCAGCCGCAATGTGGGCGCGCCGCTGCTGCGCTCGTCGGTCTACCGCTACGTTATTCCGCTGTTCCTCATGGGTCTGCTGTGGGCGGTGCTGTTCGCCAAGATCGTGCAGCAACCGTCCCCGGAAGTGCATTTCCTCGGCATGGTGTTCGGCATGGGCCTGGCCAGCGCCGCCGTCGTCACCCTGGGCCCCGCGTTCGGCATCTATGCGGCGTTCTCCGGCCCGATGCTGGTCACGCTGGTCGTCGCCTTCCTGCTGCGCGGGGATGAACTGCATGTCACCGCGGCGCTGTTCCTTGCCGTCGGTATCGTGTTCGCGTTCTACACCGCATACAAGTACAGCGAGCATTTCCGCATCATGCAGGAAATGACCGAGCAGGTCAGGGAGACCGAGATCGAGGCTCTGGTCTGCCTGGGCAAGGCCGGCGAATACCGCGATTCCGATACCGGCGATCACGTGCTGCGCGTGGGCTATTCAGCTTACGTGCTGGCCAGGGCGGCGGGCTTGTCCGAGGCCGATGCAAAGAACCTGATGTATGCCGCGCCGCTGCACGACGTGGGCAAGATCGGCATTGCCGACGCCATCCTGCTCAAACCGGAAAAGCTCACCGAGGCCGAGGTCGAGGCCATGAAGAAGCATACCCGCATCGGCGCGGAAATCCTCAAAAACTCCCGCTCGCGGATCATGCGCACCGCCAAGACGGTGGCGCTCAACCACCACGAAAGATGGGACGGGACGGGGTATCCCAACGGCCTGGCGGGCGACAGCATTCCGATCGAGGGACGCATCGTCGCCATCTGCGACGTGTTCGATGCGCTTGTTTCCAGCCGCCCCTACAAGATGCGCTGGTCCGATACCGAGGCCATCGACTTCCTTCGGCGCAACGCAGGCACGCATTTCGACCCCACGCTGGTCGAACTCTTCATCAACGAGATCCCCAGGGTCAAGGAATTCTGCCTGCGCCTGGACGTGCACGAGTCCGCGACCGGGCTGCACCCGCTGGTGCAGCTGACTTGACGCGGCGCTAGCGCGCGCCGTAGGCAATGCGGTAGATCACGCCCGCCCTGTCGTCCGACACCAGCAGCGCGCCGTCCGCCGCCACCTGCACATCCACCGGTCGGCCCCACGCAGTAAATCCCCGCAGCCAGCCTTGCGCGAAGATCTCGCGGCCGACGGCATGGCCGGCCTTCAGCCGCACCACCACGACCCGGTAACCTGTGGGCGGAGTGCGGTTCCACGAACCGTGCTCGGCGATGAAGATCTGTCCGCGGTATTGCGGCGGGAACATTTTACCCGTGTAGAAGCGCATGCCCAGCGCGGCGACATGCGGCCCCAGTTCCAGTGCGGGCGGCGTGAATTCCGAGCAGGCGTGGCGCGCGCCGAATTCGGGATCGGAAATGGATTTGCCGTGGCAATAGGGATAGCCGAAATTCATGCCCGCATGCGGCGCTCGGTTCAGTTCGTCCGGCGGCGCGTTGTTCCCGAGCCAGTCGCGCCCGTTGTCGGTGAACCACAGGTCATGCGTGTCCGGGTCCCAGTCGAAGCCCACGCTGTTGCGGACGCCGCGCGCGTATTGTTCCAGGTGCGAGCCGTCCGGCCGCATGCGGAAGATCGCGGCGTAGCGCGCGGGGTCGGGTTCGCAGATATTGCACGGTGCGCCCACCGGCACGTAGAGCATGCCATCCGGCCCGAAGCGGATGAATTTCCAGCCGTGGTGGGCGTCAGCGGGGAAGTGGTCGTTCACCACCGCCGGCGCGGGAGGCCGGCGCAGGTGCGCCAGGATGTTGTCGTAGCGCAGCACGCGGCTGATCTCGGCGACGTAGAGCGCGCCGTCGCGGAAGGCCACGCCGTTGGGCGTATTCAGGCCCGTGAGCAGGGTGAGCACCTCGCCGCCCTGAGTGGCGGATGAGGCTGGGGGCGGCAACACGGCATACACCTTGTCGCCGCGCGTGCCGACGAACAGCGTGCCGTCCGGCGCCAGGCTCATGGAGCGCGCGCCCGGCACCCTGGCATAGATGGCGAGGCTGAAACCGGGCGGCAGCTTGATGGTGACCAGCGGTAGATCCTCCGCCCGCGCCCGCAGGCCAGTGGCGGCCAGCCAGCCGAGCACCAGCGCCAGCGCGGCGGTACTGATGTATTTCCGCATCATCACCTCCTGTTGCGGCGGGGAATTTCGCGTAATAATGTTACACCTGTCCTCCGGTGCCGCGGCAAGGCGCGCGGGGGCGGCAAGCGGCAGGAGCGGGAAACATGGCGCTGACACGATTCCAGGCAAGGCGGTTCTATGATCGCTTCGGAAAGCTGATGGACACCCAGGCTTTCTATGAGGACGCGTCGCTCGACGTGCTGATTGCGCACGCCGCCTTCGACCGCGCCACCACCGTGTTCGAGTTCGGCTGCGGTACGGGCCGGCTGGCGGTGCGCCTGCTGGAGCGCGAGTTGCCGCTGGCCGCCTCCTACGTGGGCACCGACCTTTCCGAGACCATGGTCAGGCTGGCGCGCCACAGCCTCTCGCCCTGGCAGGGGCGGGCGCAGGTGATCCAGTCGGATGGTGCCATGCACATCCCGCTGCCCGACGGCGCGGCCAGCCATGTGGTTTCCACCTATGTGTTCGACCTGCTGTCGGAGAACGATGCGACCCAAGGCATCGCCGAGGCGCACCGGGTGCTGACGCCCGGAGGCAGGCTGTGCCTGGCGAGCATGACCTGGGGTCACACGCTTGCTTCGCGCACGCTGTGCGCCCTGTGGGAAGGGCTCTACCGCCTGCATGCCCCCTTGGTCGGCGGTTGCCATCCGATTTCACTGGAGACCTTCCTCGACAACCGCAAGTGGACGGTGGACTACAAGGCCGTGGTCACCCAGTTCGGCGTGGCCTCCGAAATCCTCATTGCCCGCCCGAAGTAGCCGCGGCATTCTGCGCCGGCGGCGCGTGTCCGGCCACGGACTAGTGCGCATCCTCGCGCCTGCGGTAGGCGCGCCGCAGCCACCACCCCAGCGCGCCCATGCTCGCCGCCAGCATGACGAACGGCCACAGCACGGGCTGGTTCCACTTGCGCCGCATGCGCTCGCGCTCCACTGCGTCGATGCGCAGGTATTTCAGCCGGTTGGTCGCAAGCTTGTTGGGTTTGCTGTTGTACAGCCAGTCGTGGCGCAGCACGTAATCCTTGGGGTGAAAGCCCCACATCCACGGCGCGTCGCGGCGCGCCATGTCCAGCATGCGGTCGATGATGGCCTGGCGCGCCGGGCCGTTGTCCATGTTCTTCATCTGCTGGAACAGGCGGTCGAATTCGGGATTGCTGTAGTTCGCCGCATTCTCGCCGCCGTATTTCACCTTCGCCTGGTCGCTGGTGAGCAGGAACAGGAAGTTTTCCGGGTCGGGATAATCCGCGTTCCAGCCCCAGAAGAACATCTGCGTGTCGCCGCGGCGGATCTTGTCCTGGAAGCGGTTGTAATCGGTGGCGCGCGGCACCAGTTGAATATTGAGCTTGGCGAACTGCATGCGCAGCCAGTCCAGGCGCGCCTTGTCCCCGGCCCCGGCGCCCACGGTGTCCAGATATAGTACCAGCGGCTCGCCGGTCTTGGCGCTGATGCCGCCGGGGTAGCCCGCCTCGGCCAGCAATTGCTTCGCCACTTCTATGGATTTGCGCTTGGGTGCGCCGTCCACCCAGTTGTATACAAAGGGATTGATGCCGGCCTCGCCCGCGCGGTAGCCGAAGATGCCGGGCGGGATGGGTGATTGCGCGGCGATGCCGCGGCCGTTGAAGAAGATGGAAATGTAATCTTCCCAGTCCACCGCGATGGAGATCGCCCGCCGCAGTTTCCGTGTCTGGTCAGGGTCGCAGGGGCGCACGCTGCTGCCCGGCGGCGGCTGGCAGGCGCCGCCCACCACCGGATCCAGCCAGTTGAAGCCGAAATAGGAAGTGGAGGGCGCGACGGAGGTTGAGAGCTTGATGCCGCGCGCGCGCATGGCCGGGGTGACGGTGGCCTCGCCGCCTACGCTGACCTGCACCGCCTGGTCGAAACTGTCCGAGCTGATGCCGGAGGCATCGTAATAGCCCTGCAAAAATTTGTTCCAGTAGGGTATGGTTTCCTTCTCCAGGGTGAACACCGCCTTGTCGGTGAGCGGCAGCGGCTTGCCTGCGTCCTTCAGCAGGCCCGCGGCGCGGTCGCCGGGATCACCCTCGCTGGGATAGTATTCGCCCGAAAAATTCGGGTTGCGCGTGAGCACCATGCGTTCGTTCGGGTTGTTCTCCGAGAGATAATAGGGGCCGCTGCCCAACGGCCACCAGTCCAGCGACAGGTTGCGTTCGGCCATGCCGGGCTGGGCATAGAAGCGCTCGGCCTCCCACGGCATGGGTGCAAAGAAGGGCATCGCCAGCCAGTAGGCGAATTGCGGATATTTTCCGCGGATCTTGATGCGGTAGGTCTTGTCGTCCAGCACCTGCACGCCGGGCAGCGGATAGTCGTTCAGGTTCAGCCAGCCCGCGGGCTGCTTGTTGCGCGCCTGCTGCAGGGTCTGCGCATATTCCTTCAGCCCCACGATGTATTGCGCCATCACGCCGAAGATGGGCGAGTGCAGGTCGGGGTGGGCCAGGCGCTTGATCTGGTAGGCGTAGTCGGCCGCGGTCACCGCGCGCGTGCCGGTCTCCTTGAAATCGGTGAGCGTGTTGATGCCTTCCCAGTCCTGCGCGGTCATATCCATGTAGCGCGGCTTGCCGTGCGCATCGCGGGCCAGTGCGGGGTGGGGCTGGTACATCAGCCCGGGCCGCAGATGGATTTCGTACACGCTGAATGCCACCGTGTCCGGCGGCGCGTTTGCGGGCAGCAGCCGGTTGTGCTTGTCGTAGAAGCGCACCGTGGGCATTTCCGCCGCGGCCTGGGGAATCAGCGTATAGGGATGCTTGAGGTAATGATATTGCAGCGGCGGCTGGTAGATCTGCTGCAGAAACTCGTATTCGTTCTCGCTGTAAGCCTGTACCGGGTCGAGATGTTTGGGGCGCGCGGTGAAGGCGCTGTAGTAGATCGCCTTGCCCGCATCGCGCGCGGGATACGGATCATTCCAGGTGCCGTCGCAGGCGGCGAGCGGCAGCAATAGCAGCAGGGCAAGCAGGGATTTCATGCGCGAGAGTTTAGCGGAAAGGAGCGTTATGATTTGGAAAAATATCGCTTCGCGGTATGATGCACCTTTCCAATCTTTCCGGTATACGGCGATGAATCAGGCTTGGCAGGAATTCTTGGCGGCGCAGCAGGCGCGGATCGAGGACGGCGCGGTGCGTGACTTCGGCGATGCTGCGGGCGAGCTGACGGCGGCAGCCGACGGCACGGTGCTGTGCGACGTTTCTCATTTCAACGTGCTCAAGGTGAGCGGCGAGGACGCGCAAAGCTTCTTGCAGAATCTCTTCTCCAGCGACGTGAAGGCGGTCACCCCGGCGCAGGCGCAGCTCTCCAGCTTCAATACCGCGAAAGGCCGCATGCTGGCGACCTTCCTCATCTGGCAGACCGGCGCGGACTATTATCTGCAATTGCCGCGCCCCCTCGCGGCCGCGATGCAGAAGAAACTCTCGATGTACGTGCTGCGCAGCAAGGTGAAGATCAGCGACGCCAGCGACGAAGTGGTGTGCCTGGGCCTGGCGGGCAAGGACGCCGGCACTCTGGCGAAGGAGACCCTGGCCGCCGTGCCCGAAGCAGACAGGGGCAAGGCCGATGCGGCCAACGCCAGCGTGATCCGCCTCGGTGCGAACCGCTATCTGATTGTTACCACGCCGGAGCAAGCGCCCAATCTGTGGAAGCCGCTCAACTGCGGCGCGCGTGCCGCAGGCGCCCCGGTGTGGGACTGGCTCAACATCCGCGCCGGCGTGCCCGTGGTGCTGCCCGCCACCCAGGAGCAATTCGTGCCCCAGATGGCCAACCTCGAACTCATCGGTGCGGTGAACTTCAAGAAGGGCTGCTACCCCGGGCAGGAGATCGTCGCGCGCATGCAGTATCTGGGCAAACTCAAGCAGCGCATGTATCTCGCGCATGTGGCAGGCGAGGCCGCGCCGCAGCCCGGCGACGGGCTGTTCAGCGCCGAGATGGAAGGCCAGCGCAGCGGCACCGTGGCCAATGCTGCGCCTGCGCCCGCGGGCGGCTGGGATCTGCTCGCCGTGGTGCAGATCAGCAGCCGCGAAACGCAGACCGTGCATCTGGGTTCGCTGCAAGGTCCGGCACTGGCCTTCGAAGCATTGCCTTACGCCCTGGCCTGAGCAGGCCCCCATCTGGGGGGCGCGCCGCATCAGGTTTTTCCCCATTTGCCACGCTCGCCGTGGCCGGCCAGACCGGCGCGGGGCGTTGCTTCCACGCTGAACTGCGCACTTTGTTCACCGCAAGCCTTCCGGCAATGCAATAGTTCCGTAACACTCCTCTGGTAATTTGCGCGGCGTGCGTTGCCGCCGGTCGATTCGGGAACCGGGCCGGTGATGCGACATCCAATGACAAATTGCCACGAGAAGGAGGTGTGCGATGATGAAGCTGAAAAGCCGCTACCATATCCTGCCGGACAGATCCGCGCGCGGCGCGATGGTGTTCGACGCCGAGACCGGCGCGATCCAGTATCCGAATTGCGGACAGGACCTGGCCGCGTTCTACTACTATCTGGTGGGGCGCGGCCGGATAGATGAATCGCAAGGGCTGCTGGCCGATGTGATGGCCGGCAACCTGCCGATCAGCAGCATGCGCTCCTTCATGTCCGCCCGCGAGGCCTAGCGGCAGCCCGGCGGCCGCCGGGGCCCGGGCCGTGGCGGGAGGGTGCGGCTCACGCGCTCTTCCACAGTTTCTGCCTTTGGCGGCTGTTGAATGCGGAGTATGCCGCGAAAGCCGCGCTGGCTTCGCGTTCCCATGCGGCCACGGATAAGCCCACCGTCTGCAGCGCCGCGCTTTACTTGATGTCCTCGCCCTGAATATGCTCCTTCAGCCAGGTCCTGAGGAACGCCAGCACTGCGAAATGGATCGGATTTTCTTCCAGCCCGAAATGCGTGCGCGTGTATCCGGTCAGCGCATCCGGGACGCCGGCGACCTGGCCGCCCCCAGGCTTCGAGAGCGCGATGAACCGACGGTTGAGGATATTGACCGGCTCCTGTCGCTGCGCGTTGATCTCGCCGATCCCGGCGCTGTATTCCGGCATCCATGTGAAAGATACTTCGCTGTCTGACATATGATCCCTCTTGTGTTTGAGCAAGCTGCGCTCGAGATCGCGCGCTCACCTGAAAGCGAGGAATATGCCGGTTGGCTAGTCCCCGTTGCAGGGTCATGGTTACTCGGGCGGGGGAGGGGCTAGCGGTCGTCGGTCGCGAGGGAAAGACGCATGAGCACATGCGGAATGCCTGCGTCCATGAATTCGTCGCCCTCGGCCTCGAAGCCGAAGCGGTCGTAGAAGGATTTCGCCTGCACCTGGGCATGGACGATGACCTCGGGATATTTCATCGCCCGCGCGTAATCGAGCAGGGCTTCGAGCAGCGCGGTGCCCACCCGCTTGCCGCGCCAGTCCGGGAGTACGGCAAGGCGGCCGATGTGCGCGGGTGATTGCTTGCTCTTGGGCGGGATGATGCGTCCGCAGCCGATGGCGTCGCCTTTCATGCTGAGCGCGAGCGCATGGCGGCAGTCTTCGTCCAGTCCGTCCCATTCCAGCGTGACGGGCACTTGCTGCTCGCGCAGGAAAACGGCTTCACGGATGGCGCGCAGCAGCGGCTCGCCGTCGTGCCACGACACCAGGCTGACTGTGAACGGATACGACATCGCTTCCCTCCCTCCTTGGCCACGCCTGCCGCCCCGGCCGGGCGCCGCCAGGCTAGGCCACGATTTCGACCGGCGTTCCCGCCTGCGCCAGGTCGAAAAGTTCCAGCAAATCCGCGTTGCGCATCCGCACACAACCGCGCGAACCAGGTATCCCCAGGCGCGTGCTGTCCGGCGTGCCGTGGATATAGATATAGCGGCGCATGGTATCGCAAGTTCCGCCGCGGTTGTAGCCATTCTCGCAGCCGGAAAGCCACAGAATGCGTGTGAGTATCCAGTCGCGCCCCGGGTATTGCGCGGCCAGTTCGGGCGTCCAGATCTCGCCGGTGGGGCGGCGCTGCAGGAATACCGCGTCCGCTGGCTGGCCTGCGCCTATCTTCGCGCGGATGACGTGCCGTCCGCGCGGCGTGCAATAACTGTCCCGTTCCTCGCCGGCGCCGTTCGCCGCGGTGGAAACGGCATAGCGGCGCAGCAGCTTGTCTGCGCCGTCGGTGAGTTCCAACTGCTGCTCCGGAATGCTAATGACTATTTTCATTGGAGTTTTTCCCCGCCCGGCTTCATTGTGTCTTGTGCTCCTGCCGCCGCCGCGCGAAGAAATCGCTCAGCGTCTTGCCGCATTCCTCCGCCAGCACGCCGGTGATGATGCGCGCATGGTGGTTGAGCTGCGGGTGGTCGAACAGGTTGAGCACGCTGCCTGCAGCGCCCGTCTTGGGGTCGCGCGCGCCGTACACCACGCGCGCAATGCGGGCATGGAATATCGCACCCACGCACATCGCGCAGGGTTCCAGCGTGACAAACAGCTCGCAGCCCACCAGCCGGTAGTTGCCCAGGCGCTGCGCCGCATCGCGCAATGCGGCCATTTCGGCATGGGCCGAGGGGTCGCTGCGCGAAATCGGCGCGTTGAAGCCGCGCCCGACGATCTCCCCGTCCTGCACCACAACCGCGCCCACAGGAACCTCACCCGCGGTCTCCGCCTGATGCGCCAGCGCGAGCGCCTCGCGCATGAAGAATTCGTCGTGGTCGTTTTGTCCGGAAACTTTCAAAATTAACCCATTTTGGCGTTGTTAAGTATTTGCACGGAGCGGCGCATGCGGTATTGTACGTCCAAAATCCAATCCCGCATTAAGTAACTATTAACCCCGAATACGCCGTATTGCAAGCCCTGCCAGGAATCGATGAAATATGCAATCACACACTATAATCAAGTGTATAGACGTTACAATCGCGTTGAAGGCCAAGGCGAAAGCTGATAAAGTGGTACCCGTCTAATCCACTCGGCTATTAAGGTGTAAACTTATGAACGCTCCGGATAAGTCACTGAGAACTTACAAATCTCTCGAAAAGCTCCGCGTTGTCGCGGAAACCAGTACCGAAAACGATCACAAGGTGCACTTCATTGCGCCGCCGCCGCTCACCCGGAAGGCGGAAGGTGAGACCGGGCACTTCCGCACCTACCAGCCGCGGCCGTTTACGCCCGAGGAGCGGGCGGACACCACCATCCTATTCGGCGGCCTGCACTGGCGCGCCGAGCGCCTGATCGAAGCGACCATGGCAAACCTGGGCTATAACGGGCAGGCGCTTCCCGTCGCCACGCGCGAGGACCTGAAGACCGGACGCGAAGTGGCCGACATCGGCCAGTGCTGCCCGACCAGCTTCACGACCGGCGCGCTCACCAACTTCCTGCGCCGCGAGAAGGAGCGTCTGGGTGCGGAAGAAGCCTCGCGCCGCTACGTCTACCTTACCGCAGGCTCCTGCGGCGCCTGCCGCTTTGGCCAGTATCACCACAGCTACGAGCTGGCGCTGCGCAACATCGGCATGGATTCGTTGCGCATGTTCATGCTCGACCAGGAGAAGTTCGACCAGGGCCCGGCCCATGGCGGCGGCCTGGACCTGAACATTCCCTTCACCCTGGGCGTGTTCTGGGGCCTGATCCTCTCCGACCTGGTGATGGACATGGAATACCAGATCCGCCCCTACGAGGTGAACGAGGGCGAGACCGACCGCGTCAGCCGCGAGGCGATGGAGTACCTCTACGAGGCGTTCAAGAACCGTCCCACCGACCGCAGCAAGTGGGGCATGCTGGCCTGGCATGTCTTCTCCGACTATTACGTCGATGCGATGCGCGAGGTCCACCGCCGCTTCAGCACGATCGAGGTCGACCGCCTGCGCGTCAAGCCCATGGTCAAGATCACCGGCGAGTTCTACCTGCAGACGGTGGAGGGCGACCCCAACTACAATATTCACCGCTGGCTGGAAGCGGAAGGCGCGGAAGTCTATCCCGCCTCCATTTCCATCTGGATCGATTACCTGTGGCGCCTGACCGAGCAGGAGGCGCAGGACCACATCGGCATCGAGAAGGGCTCGCGCCGCAAGCGCTTCGGGATCAAGGTCAACCAGTTCATCCTGCACGCCACCTACAAGCGCATGCGCCGCGCGCTGGGCAACTTCCCGCGCGAGATGCTGGACCAGTACGAGCTGCGCCGCCTGGCCACGCCGTTCTTCCACAGCCACATGAACGGCGGCGAGGGCGACATGCTGATCGGCAAGGCGCTCTACACCTACCACAACAAGAAGGCGCACATGATCTGCGAACTGTCGCCTTACTCCTGCATGCCCAACACCATGAGCGTGGGCGCGATGGCGCAGGTGATCGGCCGCTATCCCGACCTGCTGTATGCGCCGCTGGAAATCAAGGGCGATTCGGAAGTGCATGCCCTGTCGCGCTGCCAGATGATCCTGACCGAGGCGAAGAAGCGCGCGCAGCGCGAGTACGACGAGGCGCTGGCCAGCACCGGCCTGAGCGAGGCACAGGTGCGCGAGGAAATTGCCCGGCATCCCGAAATGAAGCAGGCGACCTACCGCGTGCCGCATTACGGCAAGTCGGGCACGGCCGCGAACACGGTAATGCACGTCGCCGCCCTCAAGCGCGCACATTAACGGCATCCGCCGCAACACGAGAAAGGGGAGGCCATGAAGATCATCGGACTGGACATTGGTTCGACCACCGTCAAGGCGGTGGTTGCGGAGAACGGCAAGGTTCTCTGGCAGGATTACACGCGGCACCACACCAAACAGGCGGAAATGACGCACACCTTCCTGGAGCGCATGGAGGCCGAGTGCGGCGTCCAGCGCGGCGTCGACCGCATATTCCTTACCGGCTCCGGCGCCGGCCTGGTTGCGCCGCTGGTCGGCGGCAAGACCGTGCAGGAAGTGGTGGCCGTGGCCGCCGCCGTGGAGAAGCTGCACCCTGACGTGAATTTCGTCTCCGAGATCGGCGGCGAGGACATGAAGACCCTGTTCTTCACGCCCAGCGGTGAAGGCAAGAGCAAGCAGGTCTACATGCAATCCGCCTGCAGCGGCGGGACCGGCACCTTCATCGAAAAGACCGCGCGCAAGCTCAATATTCCGGCCGAGCAACTGGCGCAGATGAACTATGCGGGCCTGGACCTGCACAAGGTGTCGTCCAAATGCGGCATCTTCGCCGAGGCCGACGCCAATACGCTGGTGAAATCCGGCGTGCCGGTCGACGAGATCATCGCCAGCCTGTTCGAGGCCGTGGTCTACCAGAACCTGGCCACCCTGACCAAGGGCAACACCCCGGTTCCCGGCGTGCTGCTGCTGGGCGGCCCCAACATGTTTTTCACCGGCCTGCAGCAGGCTTGGCGCTACCACCTCGGCAAGCTGTGGGGCGAGCGCAAGATCGAACTGCCGGAAGGCGAAACCCCCGAGACCCTGATTCGCGTGCCGGAAGACGCGCTGTATTACGCCTGCCTGGGCTGCATCGAGGTCGGCCAGGGCGAGCGCGCGGACGTCGGCGTGTACGAGGGCCATGACAAGCTGCGCTGGTGGGTGGACAAGGGCCAATGGGAAGCCAAGGCCAAGGAAGGCGCCAAGGGCCTGGCCGCCTCCGAAAACGACCTCGCCGACTTCAAGCGCCAGTATGCCGCCGAAGCCCAGGCCATCAATCAGCCGAAGCTCGAGCCCGGCGCGCCCGCCATCGTCGGCTGCGATTTCGGCAGCACCACGGCCAAGGCGGTGGTGATCTCGCCCGACGCCGAGATCCTGTTCAGCTGCTACGCGCCCTCGCAGGGCAACCCGATCGAGGACGCGAAATCGCTGTTCAACCAGCTCCACGAGGCAGGCTTCGATAAGATCGGCGGCCTGGCGCTCACCGGCTACGGCAAGGACCTGCTGAAGAACATCCTCGGTGCGGACGTGGGCGTGGTGGAGACGGTCGCGCACGCCACCGCCGCGCTGCACTATTTCCCCGATGCCGACGTGATCTGCGACGTGGGCGGCGTGGACGTGAAGATCATGATCCTGCGCCAGGGCACGGTGGCCGACTTCCGTCTCAATTCGCAGTGCTCGTCCGGCAACGGTGCCTTCCTGCAGGGCGTGGCCGAGCGCTACGAAGTCCCGCTGGAGGACTATGCCGACCGCGCCTTCCAGGCGCGCGCCGTGCCCTCGCTGCAGATGGGATGCGGCGTGTTCCTGCAGTCCGACATCGTGAACCAGCAGCGCAAGGGCTGGTCGCCGGACGAGATCATGGCCTCGCTCGCGGCTGTGCTGCCCCTCAATGTGTGGGTCTACGCCGGCCAGCTGCAGAACCTCGCCGCCGCCGGGCGCAAGTTCGTGCTCCAGGGCGGAACTCACCGCAACCTCGCTGTGGTCAAGGCCCAGGTGGATTTCATCCGCAGCAAGGTGCCGGACGCCGAGATCGTGGTCCATCCGTATTCCGGCGAGGCGGGCGCGATCGGTGCCGCGCTGGTCGCGCGCGACTGGATGAAGAACGGCCGGCCTTCCGGTTTCCGCGGCTATGACACCATCAACGCCCTGGAATACAATAGCACCACCAACGAACACACCGTCTGCCACTGGTGCGCGGTCAACTGCCGCCGCACCTTCATCGACGTGCGCCTGCCAGGCGCGCAGGGGCGGAACTGGAGCAAGGTGCCGCTGGCCGAGGGCTGGGAGCGCGTGATCAGCGGCAACACCTGCCCCAAGGGCCTGATGGAAGACGCGAACGAGATGCGTGTCGTAATGAATGAACTGGATGAGGTAAAACGTGCATACCCAAATATTGCGGCGCTGGTTCGGGAAGACGCCTTTAAACGCGTTAAGGTCGACGCCTGACCGGGACGACGATACCGCAACGCCGGACGTTCCCGTAGCGCCCATCGCGAAGCCGCGCGGCCAGATCCGCATCGGCATTCCCCGCACGCTGAACCAGTGGTCCACCCACCAGTTCTGGCTGGGCTTCTTCGCCGCGCTGGGCATCACCAAGATCGATTTTTCCTCCGACACCTCGGAAGAGCAGGCGCGCGAGTACGGCAAGGGGCGGGGCACCGTGGATTGCTGCTATCCGGTGAAATCCATGTCCGGCCACTACGGCGAATTCCTGGGGCGCAAGGCGCACCGCCGCGTCGACATCCTGTTCTCGCCCATGGTCTATTCGCTGTCCTCCCACCTGCACGGCCATGTCCAGGGCTCGCTGGTGTGCCCGCGCGTGATGGCGGCCCCGGAGAACATCAAGGCCGGCTTCCTCAAGGAAAAGGACGCCTTCGCCGAGCACGGCATCCGCTACGTGACCCCGCTGGTCTCCCTCGCAGACCGTCCCATCGTGCCCAAGCAGATGTATGAAGGCCTGCACGACGTCATTCCGAACCTGACCAGGATGGAGGCGAAGAAGGCGGTCGAGGCCGGATTTGCGGCGCTGGACGCCTTCACCGCCGAGATGCGCCGCAAGAGCCGCGAGATCCTCGAGCAGTGTGCCCGCGACAACAAGCCCTGCATCCTGGTCGTGGGACGGCCCTACCACATGGACCCCGGCATCGGGCACGAGATCGAGGTGGACATCCAGGCCCACGGCTACCCAGTGCTGTGGTCGCAATACCTGCCCACCGACCCCGACATCCTGGACTGGCTGTTCCGAGACGATGTCGCCGCGGGTTACATCAAGCATCCGCTCGACATTTCCGACGTGTGGCCCTCGTCCTACAGCGCCAACACCAATGAAATCCTGTGGGGGGTGAAGTTCGCCGCGCGCATGCCCTGGATAACCTGCGTGGTGCGCCTGGCAAGCTACGAGTGCGGCATGGACCAGCCCACCTATTCCCCGGTGCAGCAAGTGGTCGAGCGTTCCGGGACGTTGTTCTTTTCCTTCCAGGACCTGGATTCCACCAAGCCGGCCGGCTCGGTGAAGATCCGCGTCGAGACCATCGCCCACTACCTGGGCCGCTACGCCCCCGACATCATCGAAAAGAAGAAGGCCGCCCTGCCGGGCAGCTTGCCGCTGATGGCGCCCAGGCAGTAGCGCCAGCCGGGCGGCGCCGCCCGGCATCCCGCGATTCCGCAGGTCTGTCCTGCGCCGGGCTCACTTGGCATACAATAACGCCCAGCCATGATCGCCTACATCATCCGCCGGGTCCTTTACGCCATCCCCATCCTGATCGGGGTGAACCTGCTCACGTTTGCGCTGTTCTTCGTGGTGAACACGCCAGACGACATGGCGCGCATGCAGCTTGGCATCAAGCGCGTCACGCCCGAAGCGATCGCCAAGTGGAAGCACCTGCACGGCTACGACAAGCCCATGCTGTACAACGCCGATGCAGCGGGCGTGGGCAAGCTGACCGATACCATCTTCTTCCGCAAGTCGGCCAGCATGTTCGTGCTGGATTTCGGATTTTCCGATGATGGCCGCGACATCGCGCGCGAAATCAGAACGCGGATGTGGCCCAGCCTCGCCATCGCGCTCCCGGCGTTCGCCGTCGGGCTGGCGACCGCCATCAGCGTCGCGCTGATGCTGGTGCTGTTCCGCGCCACCTCCCTGGATACGGGGGGCGTCGCGGTATGCGTGTTCCTGATGTCCATCTCCATGCTGTTCTACATCATCGGCGGGCAGTTCCTGGCGAGCAAGCTGTGGCACTGGGTGCCCATCTCCGGTTATGCGGGCGGCTTTCATGCCGCCAAGTTTCTGGTGCTGCCCGTCCTCATCGGCGTCACCAGCGGCATAGGCGCATCGTCGCGCTGGTATCGCACGATCTTTCTCGAGGAGGCGGGCAAGGACTATGTGCGCACCGCGCGCGCCAAGGGCCTTTCCGAACTGCGCGTGATGTTCCGCCATGTGCTGAAGAACGCCATGATCCCCATCCTCACCGGCGTGGTAGTGGTCATCCCCACGCTGTTTCTCGGCAATCTGCTGCTGGAATCTTTTTTCGGCATACCTGGGCTGGGCAGCTTCACCATAGACGCCATCCAGGCCCAGGATTTCAGCATCGTGCGCGCCATGGTGTTCCTGGGCTCGGTGCTGTATATCGGCGGCCTGCTGCTGACTGACATCTCCTATACGCTGGTGGATCCCCGGGTGCGGCTGTCTTGAAGAATACCGCCACAATTCTGCCGTGCGAGTCAATCGCGGGGTGCCGCGGCTGCTGCCCATTGCGGGTGCAGCGTGTGATCGACGGGGCATGGCGTGAAATTTGAGCCCGTCATCCTGCCCACCGATGCGCTGATCTTCCTGCTCATCGGCGTCTGCGTCGCGGGCGCGCGCTATATCCGCCGCCGCCCGCACCTTGCGCTGCCCTGGCAGCGGGTGGGGAAGAACGCTACCGCCATGGTCTCGCTGCTCATCCTCACGCTGTTCCTTGCCGTGGGCGTGCTCGATTCGCTGCATTACCGCCCCCTGCTGGTGGACAACGACAAGGGCGAACCGGTGTATTCGCCCCAGGTGCTGAGCGTGTTCGACAAGCTGGCCGGCGGGCTGGCCACCGACACCGAAAAGACCTATTCCGCGCCGCTGGCGACGCACCTGTATGCGATGGAGAGCATGGAGGCGGGCGGTCACGCGACACGCGGCTACCCGCGGCTCAAATATGGCGGCGCGCATCTTGCCGATCCCGAGACGCAATGGGCGGGCGATGTGGCGCGGCGCGCCGTGCTCGGGGCCGTGCTGGGGCTGTTCGGCGCATTCGCGCTGTTCGCGGCTGGCGCCGCCGTGCCGCGCGGCGCAACCGCCTCGCCTGGCGCCGGGGCTGCCGTGCCGCCGCATCTTTCCGCGCGGCAGCGCGGCTTTGCGCGCGGGCTGGCGCAGGGCGGGGTGGGCCGCGCGCTGCTCGTCGCCACCCTCGTCCTCGGCGTCGTGATCGGCGCGGTGGCCGCGCTCGCCGCCGGCTATCATGTGCTGGGCACGGACAAGGTCGGGCAGGACGTGCTCTACCTCTCGCTGAAAAGCATACGCACCGGGCTGGTGATCGGCACCCTGACCATGCTGGTGATGCTGCCCTTCGCTATCCTGCTTGGCGTCGCGGCCGGCTACTTGCGCGGCTGGGTGGACGACGTGATCCAGTATGTCTACACCGTGCTGGGCTCCATTCCCGACGTGCTGCTGATCGTGGCCGCGGTGCTGATGATGCAGGTGGTGATTGAGTCGCATGCGAACTGGTTCACCACCGCCGCGGCGCGCGCCGATGCGCGGCTGCTGGCCCTGTGCGTGATCCTGGGCGTGACGCGCTGGACCGAATTGTGCCGCCTGCTGCGCGGCGAAGCGATGAAGCTGCGCGAGCTGGAATATATCCAGGCGGCGCAGGCTTTCGGCGTGTCCTCGCTGCGCATCATGACGCGCCACATCGTGCCCAACGTCATGCATATCGTGCTGATCTCGGTGGTGATGGGCTTCAGCAGCCTGGTGCTGGCCGAGGCGGTGCTCTCCTACATCGGCGTGGGCGTGGATCCCACCACCATCAGCTTCGGCAACATGATCAACGCGGCGCGCATGGAACTGGGGCGGGAACCCGTGGTGTGGTGGCCGCTGGCGTCCGCCTTCTTCTTCATGCTGCTCCTGGTGCTGGCGGCCAACTTGTTCGCCGACGCCGTGCGCGATGCTTTCGACCCGCGCATGAACCGCAGTTGAGGCGAACGCCGTCGCGGCTGCACTCCGCCCTGGCGATGCTCGGATGGCGGGGCCCCGCAGCAGATATAATCGGCTTTTTCCCAGCCCCGTTTAACCGATTGGAGCCGTCTTGAGCGAAATCTTTTCCGTTCACTCACTGAGCACCGCCCTACGGCCCGCGCTGCGCATCGTGGATGAGGTGTCCTTCTCCATCAATCACGGCGAGACCTTTGCCCTGCTGGGCGAATCGGGCTGCGGCAAATCCATGACCGCGCTTTCCCTGATGCGCCTGCTGCCGGATGACGTGCGCATAGAGGCCGGTTCCGCGCGCCTGGCGGGAACCGACATCCTCGCGCTGCCCGAGCGCGAAATGCGCACGGTGCGCGGCGGCCGGCTGGCGATGATCTTCCAGGAACCGGGGCTGAGCCTCAACCCGGTGATGACGGTGGGACAGCAGATCGCCGAGGCGCTTGCTCTGCACCGCACCCTGAGCGGAGCGGCGGCGCAGGCACAAGGCATTGAGCTGCTCAGGCAGGTTGGCATTCCCGACGCGCCCAGGCGCTGGAGCGAGTATCCGTTCCAGATGTCGGGCGGCATGAAGCAGCGGGTGATGATCGCCATGGCCCTGGCTGGCCAGCCGGGCCTGCTGATCGCCGACGAGCCCACCACGGCGCTGGACGTGACCATACAGGCGCAGGTGCTGCAACTGCTGCGCGACATGCAGCGCGATCACGGCATGGCCATGCTGCTGATCACCCACGACCTCGGCGTGGTGGCGCAGATGGCGCACCGCGTGGCCGTCATGTATGCGGGCCATATCGTGGAGCTCGCCCCGCGCCGGCAATTGTTCGATGCGCCGGCCCACCCCTATACGAAAAAACTCTTTGCCGCCCTGCCTGATGCGGCGCGGCGCGGCCAGCCGCTGGACGCGATTCGCGGCAGCGTGCCCTCGCTGCAGGAGATCAGCGCCATGCGCCACGCCTGCCGCTTTGCGCCGCGCTGCGACTATGCATGGGAGCTGTGCCGCGACCAAGCGCCGGCGTGGACCGTACTCGAAGACGGCAGGGGGGTGAGGTGCCATCTATATGAGGAAGCGGGTATAGCGCGAAGGGGAACGCAAGTTCGGGAAGCGGGGAGCGGGAAACCGGAAACGCCAGAGGCGGGCGGCATCCCGGATGCCACGTCTCGCGCTTCAACCGCCGCACTACTCCAGGTTTCCGGCCTCAAGGTCCATTTTCCCATCCGTCGTGGTGTGCTGCAGCGCGTGGCGGGGTATGTCAAGGCAGTGGACGGGCTGGGGCTGGAGATTGCCGCCGGGCGCACCATGGCGCTGGTGGGCGAGTCAGGATGCGGCAAAACCACGGCGGGCAAGGCGCTGTTGCAGCTGATCCCGCCCACCGCGGGCAGCGTGCGCTTCGCCGGACAGGAACTGACCGGGCTGGATGCGCGCAGCCTGCGCCAGCGCCGCGCCGGGATGCAGATGGTGTTCCAGGATCCCTATGCCTCGCTCAATCCGCGCATGCGGGTGGCCGAGATCCTGGAAGAGGGCATGGATGCGCTGGCCATGGGCGGGCGCGGAGCCGCCGGTGCAGGTGCGCGGCAGGAGGTCATCGATGCGCTGCTGGCCGAGGTGGGGCTGGATGCAGGAGTGAAATGGCGCTATCCGCATGCTTTTTCAGGGGGCCAGCGCCAGCGCATCGCCATCGCCCGCGCGCTTGCCGTGTCGCCCAGGCTGCTGATCTGCGACGAGCCGACCAGCGCGCTGGATGTGTCGGTGCAGGCGCAGATACTCAACCTGCTGAAATCACTGCAGCAGAAACTGGAACTGAGCTATTTGTTCATCACCCACAATCTCGCGGTGGTCGATTACCTGGCGCACGACGTGTGCGTGATGTACTTGGGCCGGATTGTTGAACGCGGCACGGCCGAGGAGGTGCTGCGCGCACCCAAACATCCTTACACCCGGGCCTTGCTCGCCGCCGTGCCCCACGTGGACGGGCGCGGCATGGAAACCGTGCGCGTGGCGGGCGACCTGCCATCGCCGGCCAATCCGCCGCAGGGCTGTCACTTTCATCCGCGCTGTCCGCAGGCGATGGCAGTATGCCGCGAGGTCTATCCGGGGGCGAGCACCATCAGCGCGACGCAAAGCGTGCATTGCCACCTGTACGGAAGCGGCACTTAGCAGGATAGCGCGGGTGGCCGCCGGCGCCGGGAAACCCTGGCGCCGGCGGCAGCGGCATCAGGAATCGCGCCCGGAATGGGAAATCGACGACACCGAGGTGGCGCGGCCGCGCGACTTGCGTGCGACGCGGGCGCGGTGATGGTGGTGACGACGGTAGTGGTGTCCCACGTAGCCGCCGCCCGCGATGATCAGGCGCTGCCCTGGCCGGATCAGGGTGCGGCCATGATTGCGCCGCTTCAGCGCGGCGACGCTGATGTGGTAGTGGTGGGCGATGACGCTCAGCGATTCGCCGTGGCGCACGATGTGAATCAGCGCATGGCCATCGCCCAGCGTGGGCGCCAGATGCATGTTGAAGGCTTCAAACTCGTGGTTGGGGTCGTCGTTGGTGGCCGGCACCAGCAGCTTCTGGCCGTTGGCCACCCGGGTGCCTGGCAGCAACCCATTGGCTTTGCGCAGCTTTTCCTCGGGAATGCTGAAGCGGGCGGCCAGCTTCGCCAGCGATTCGCCTTTCCTGCTCTGGTAGGCCTGCCAGGTAACCAGCGGCTCGTCGTGATGCTCCAGGTTGGCTTCAAACTGGTCGGCGTTGGCCGCAGGAATCAGGATGCGGGTGGAATCGTCGTTCAGGATCACCGGGCGGCTGTTGCCCGGGTTCAGCGCCTTGAAATCGTCTAGCGACATGCCGGCCATCTGTGCGGCCAGGCTTACGTCGATATGGTGTGAGGGGATGATCGCCGCGAAATAGGGCTGGTTGGGGATCTCGTTCAGCGAAATGCCGAAGGCGGCCGGGTCGCTGATGATGTGCTTCATGGCAATCAGCTTGGGCACATAGTTGCGCGTCTCGCGCGGCAGCCTGAGGTGGGCGAAATCCGTCGGCCTGTGGTAGCGGCGATTGCGCCGCTGCGCATGTTCCACGCAGCGCTCGCCGCAGTTGTAGGCGGCCAGCGCCAGTTGCCAGTCGCCGAATTCATCGTGCAGCGCCTGCAGGTAGTCCAGTGCGCCGTTGGTCGCGCTGATCACGTCGCGACGGCCGTCGTGCCACCAGTTCTGCTTCATGCCGTAATGGCGGCCGGTGGAGGGAATGAACTGCCAGATGCCGGAGGCATTGGCCACCGAATAGGCGGTGGGGTTGAATGCGCTTTCGATCATGGGCAGCAGCGCGATTTCCGTCGGCATGCCGCGCCGCTGCACCTCGCGCACGATGAAGTACAGGTAGAGGCGGGCACGGTCGGACATGCGCGCCAAGTAATCCGGCTGGCTGGAAAAAAAGCGTTCCTGACGCGCCACCAGCGGCGAATCCAGTTCGGCCATGCCGAAGCCGTTGCGGATGCGCTGCCACAGACTGGATTGCGGCAAGCGGCCATCCAGCGTCAGTTGCACCTTGTCATCGTCCTTGCGCGCGCGCGGCTGCGAAAGGATGCTGGGCGGTGTTTCGGCAAAACTGATGCTCAAATGGCTATCCATGGCCAGCATGCTGCCTGCAGTGGCATCTTGCGCCAGGCCTGTCGTGGGAAATGCAGCCACCAGCAGCGCCAGGGCAGCACGAAAACCGAATGAAAACTGGTTGTTCTTGGTCATTGCTCAGGACGTTGTTGTTTGAGGTTGTTGGGAACAGACTTCGCGCGATGTTACAGCAGGACAGTGATTCAAGTCAAGAAAATAGCAATAGGACAAAGGGTTGCGTCGTTATTTTCTCAACATGGTGTAGATCGGCATGAATTGTACCGTTCGTCGACAAAGGCGCTTTTAGGGCGCATGTTGCGCACTGTTGGCTAGAATTGGCGCGCAAATCCCGGGGGAAGACTTGATAGGCCACAATGTCATTGTTGTCTTATAGCCACATAAGGTAGATAGTTATTGCTATCCCGGGATAACATTAATCTGCAGTACATGCGGATTCATTGATTTCCCTGGAGGTGAAAATGGCAAACGAACAACTGGTGAATGAGGAAGTCTTCTTCAAGTGGTTGCCCGAATATAGCGTTAATATCAGAACCATAGACGCACAGCACCAGGAATTGGTCAATATCCTCAACCGCCTGTTCATCGCCGTCGCCAACCGCGAAGGCGAAAAGGTCATCGCGGGCATACTCGATGCCCTGACCGATTACACGCGCACCCATTTTGCGCTGGAGGAACGCCTGATGGAGCAGGCGAAATACGAGTATCTGGAAGCGCACCGGCAGGAACACCGCAAGCTGATGGACGAACTGGACCGCCTGAGCAGGAAACACCTCGTCGAGGACAAGCCGATCTATTTCGAGATGCTGGGGTTTCTCAAGGGCTGGCTCAAGGATCACATCCAGGGCGTGGACAAGCAATACAGCGTCGCCCTGCGGCAATCCGGCTTTGCCGTGGACGCCTGGGAGCGGCAGGCCGCCGCCGAATTCGACGCCATGGTGGAAAAGACCGGGCGCTGGTGGAAAGTGTGGTAGCCGCCTGATCTGCTGCTGCGCATGCGCCCGCGGCCGGCGGGCGCATGCAATCGCAACGCCTTCCGGCCCTCCCCGTAGATATTTCTTTATTTTCAATAGGGTTGCCGTCCGGCTCGGGATGCCAAATTCAGCCCCGTGGCGGCCAAGCGCCCCTCGAGCTACTCCCAACCCGGCTGGACGACTGTAAAAATGCCGCCAAATCGCCGCATTCCGACCCTGAGCCGCCGCGATGTATTACCCAACTAGACTTCTCAGTCTAGTCTGGGCATAATCTTGCCGATGGATGGCATGAGCAATCGCGAACGTCTGCTGGCAGCGGCGAGGGAGGTCTTTCTAGAGCATGGCTACGGCGCCAGCGTGGACATGCTGGTGCACCGCGCCGGCGTGGCGCGGCAGACCTTCTATAACCATTTCCATACCAAGGAAAGTCTCTTCGCCGAGGCGATGCGCCATTGCGTGTCCGAGATGCTGGTGCCGCTGGAGGAGCACACCGGGGATGTGCGCAAGACCCTGCTGGAGTTTTCGCGCGCCTACCGCGAGCGGGTCCTGGGACCGCAGAGCATCGCCAGGTTCCGCATCATCACGGCGCAGGCGCCGCGTTTTCCGGAGCTCACCGGGGAGGATTATGCGCAAAGCCTGGGGAAGATGCTGAATCGGGTAGGGGAATTCATGCGCGTGGCGATGGATGAAGGCCAGTTGCGCAGTGGAGATCCGGTTTTTGCCGCCGAGATGCTGCTTTCCATGCTGGCTGGCATGGAGCGGGCGCGCCTGCTGTTCGGCGTGACCAATCCACCGCACGACGAGGCGCAGCGGGTGCGGAATATCGTGGACGGTTTCCTGCGGATGTTCGCACCCGTCGACTGAGCGCGCCGGAAGAACTGAGGCCGTGCGCTGGCACCTGCGCAATCGCCGCCGAACCGGCGCAGTGCCGAAGAAGAATTGGTCGAAACAATGATGAGCGGGCAGAACAATGAAGAATGGCCAGAACAATGAAGAACGGGTGCGAGGGAAGATCAGAATGAAGAATCGTAATTTCAACGGCGGTGTGCTGACCGCCACCGCGCTGGCGCTGGTGCTGGCGGGATGCGGCGGCAAGGAGGGCAAGCCCGCTGCGGGCGCCATGCCCGCGCCGGAGGTCGCAGTGGTCACCGTGGCGCCTGCTCCCGCCGAGCTGACGCAGGACCTGCCGGGCCGCCTGGAGGCCTATCGCACCGCCCAGGTGCGCGCGCGCGTCGACGGCATCGTCGAGAAGCGTCTGTTCCGCGAGGGCTCCGACGTCAAGGCCGGGCAGACCCTGTACCTGATCGACCCGAGCACCTACCGCGCCGCCTATGCCGCCGCACGCGCCGCCGTAAGCGCGGCGGCGCAGGTGCGCGACCGCGACAAGCAGTTGCTGCAGGTGCAGGCGGTGAGCCAGCAGGACTACGAAACAGCAGTCACCAGCCTGCGCCAGGCGGAAGCCGCGCTGGCCAAGGCCTCGCTTGACCTCGGCAACACCCGGGTGCCCGCGCCGATCGCCGGCCATATCGGGCGCGAACTGGTCACAGTGGGCGCCCTCGTCGGCCATGGCGACGCCACCCCGATGGCGCTGATCGAGCAGCTCGATCCCATCTACGCGAACTTCGTGGAAGCAGGCGCCGACGAGTTGCGCCTGCAAAAGGCTTTTGCGTCGGGGCAACTGCAGCGCGCCGGCGCCGCCACAGTCGAGCTGGTGCTGGAGGACGGCAGCGTCTATCCCGAGAAGGGCAAGCTGCTGTTCACCGACAAGATGGTCGATCCCTCCACCGGCAGCATCGCCATCCGCGCCGCGTTTCCCAATCCAGCGCACCAGTTGCTGCCCGGCATGTTCGCCACCATACGCTTTCCGCAGGCACTGGCCGAACGCGCGATCAAGGCGCCGCAGCGCGCCGTGCTGATGAATCCCCAGGGCTCGTACGTGCTGGTAGTAAAGGATGACGGCACGGTCGCGCCGCGCCCGGTGAAACTCGGCCCGATGGCGGGTCCGGATTTCATCGTCGAGGAAGGGCTGCATGAAGGCGACCGCGTGATCGTCGATGGCGTGCAGAAAGTGCGCCCGGGCATGTTCGTCAAGATCGTGTCGGCGCAGCCGGAAGCTGGCGGCGTGTCCGGCGCGAACCAGCACGCAGACGCGGCGCATGGCGAGGACAGTACAACCCGCCACCACGCGCAGGGGGAATAGTGCTCGCCAAATTCTTTATCGACAGGCCCATTTTTGCCTGGGTAATCGCCCTGCTCATCCTGCTGGCAGGCGGGCTTGCCTACAAAGAGCTGCCGGTCACGGCCTATCCGGCGGTGGCGCCGCCGCAGCTCGCCGTCAACATCACCTATCCCGGCGCATCGGCGCAGGTGGTGGAGAACTCCGCTGTCACCCTGATCGAGGATCAGCTCAACGGCATCGAGCACCTCAAGTACATGGAGTCGTCGTCCGAAACCAATCGCGGCACCATCACCCTGACTTTCGAGCCCGGCACCGACCTCGACCTCGCCGCCGTCGACGCGCAGAACCGCCTGCAGACCACCACGCCGCGCCTGCCTTCCGAGGTGCAGCGCGCCGGCATCACGGTGACCAAGTCCGCGCGCAACTTCCTGATGATCGTCGCTCTGATCTCCCCGGACCACAGCCGCGACAGCGTCGCCCTGGGCACCTATGCCGCGACCAACGTGCTCGACCACCTGCTGCGCGTACCGGGCGTGGGCGAGGTGATCCAGTTCGGCACCCAGTACTCCATGCGCATCTGGCTCAAGCCGGACCGGCTCTATGCCTACAACATGTCGCCCGGCGACGTGACGCGCGCGGTGAGCGCGCAGAACGTACAGCTCGCCACCGGCGAACTCGGCCAGTTGCCCGCCGCGCCCGGACAGCAGCTCAACGCGGTGATCGTCACCCGCGGCCAGCTGAAGACGGTGAAAGAGTTCGGCAATATCGTCGTGCGCGCGAACCCCGACGGCTCGACCGTGCACCTCAGGGACGTGGCGCGTATTGAAATGGGTGCGGAGGATTACACCGTCGCGGCCCGGCTCGACGGCCAGCCCGCGTCCGGCATGGCCATCCGCCTGCTGCCCTCCGCCAACGCGCTGGAAACGGCCGACGCGGTCAAGGCCAAAATGGCCGAGCTTGCCAAGCAGTTCCCGCCCGGAATCGGCTGGAAGGTGCCGTATGACACCTCCAAGTACGTGAAGGTCTCGATCCGCGAAGTGGGTGAAACCCTGCTGATCGCGCTGGTGCTGGTGTTCCTGGTGATGTATCTGTTCCTGGGCAGCCTGCGCGCCACTTTCATTCCCGCCATCGTGGTTCCGGTCGCGCTGACCGGCGCCATGGTGGGGCTGTATTTCTTCGGCTATTCGATCAACATCCTCACGCTGTTCGCCATGGTGCTCGCCATCGGCATCGTGGTGGACGACGCCATCGTGGTCGTGGAGAACGTCGAGCGCATCATGTCGGAAGAGGGACTGCCGCCGCGCGAGGCCACGCGCAAGGCGATGGGGCAGATCTTCGGCGCGATCATCGCCATCTCGGTGGTGCTCTCCGCCGTGTTCGTGCCGATGATCTTTTTCGGCGGGTCGGTCGGGGTGATCTACCGCCAGTTCGCCGTCACCCTGCTGCTCACCATGGTGTTCTCGGTGCTGATGGCGCTGACGCTCACCCCCGCGCTGTGCGCGTCGCTGCTGAAGCCGATGGCGCATGGTGCGCACCAGCGCGGCTTCTTCGGCTGGTTCAACCGCCAGTTCCAGCGCACTTCGCTGGGCTACCAGAGCGGCGTGGCCCGCGTGCTGCGCTGGTCGACACGCACTCTGCTGGTCTACGGCGTGATCGTGCTCGCCATGGTGGGCATGCTGCGGGCCCTGCCCACGAGCTTCCTGCCCGAGGAGGACCAGGGCTATTTCATCACCCTCATCCAGTTGCCGCCGGGCGCCTCCACCGAGCGCACGCAGGGCGTGTTGTCCAAGGTCGAGCAGTATTATATGAAACAGCCGGAGGTGCACCATGTCATCGGCGTGCTGGGGTTCTCCTTCTTCGGCCGCGGGCAGAATGCGGCGACCGCCTTCGTTCCGCTCAAGGACTGGAGCGAGCGCACCGCGCCGCAGAATAACGTCACCGCCGTGGTGGGGCGCGCCTTCGGCGCGCTGTCGCAGATAAAGGACGCGATCATCTTCCCGGTCAACGTGCCGCCGATACCCGAACTGGGCGCGGTCGGCGGCTTCGACTTCCGCCTGCAGGACCGTTCCGGCGCGGGGCGCGGGCGGCTGCTTGAAGTGCGCAACATGGTGCTGGGCATGGCCAGCAAGAACCCCGTGCTGACGCAGGTGCGGCCGCAAGGGCAGGAACCGGCGCCGCAACTGATGCTGCAAGTCAACCGCCTCAAGGCCCAGGCCATGGGTGTGGACATCGCCGAACTCAACGACACCCTGCAGTCTACGCTGGGCACCAACTACATCAACGACTTCGTGCTCCAGGGCCGCGTGCTGCGGGTGCAGATGCAGGCCGAGCCGCTCAGCCGTTCCACCATCCGCCGCCTGCTGCGGCTGCCGGTGCGCAACGCGACCGGCGGCATGGTGCCGCTGTCGGAATTCTGCACGGCGGTGTGGGAGGTGGCGAGCCCCAAGCTGGACCGCTACAACGGCCTGCCGGCGATGCAGATCTCGGGCAAGCCGGCGCCCGGCCACAGCACCGGCGAAGCGATGGCCGCGATGGAGCAGATCGCCGCCAAGCTGCCGCCGGGCTTCGGCTATGAGTGGTCCGGAATTTCCAACGAGGAGCGCGCATCCGGCAAGCAGGCGGTGGCGCTGTTCACCCTGTCCGTGATCGTGGTGTTCCTCAGCCTGGCCGCCTTGTATGAAAGCTGGTCAATACCGGTCGCCGTGCTGCTGGTGGTGCCCATCGGCATACTGGGCGCGCTCGGCGCGGTGTGGGGGCGCAACCTGTCGGCGATGACCCTGCAGTCGCACACGCCGCTGCTGTCAAACGACGTTTACTTCAAGGTGGGCCTGATTGTGATCATCGGTTTGGCGGCGAAGAACGCCATCCTCATCATCCAGTTCGCGCGCGAAATGCAGCACCAGGGGCATGACCTGGTCTCGGCCACGGTCGAGGCCTGCCGTCTCCGGCTGCGCCCCATCCTGATGACCTCCATCGCCTTCATGTTCGGCGTGCTGCCGCTGGTGATTTCCTCCGGCGCCGGCGCCAACGCGCGCCATGCGCTGGGCACGGGGGTGGTGGGCGGCATGCTGGCCGCCACCGCCATCGCCATCTTCATGATTCCGGTATTCTTCGTCACCGTGCGGCACATCTTCCCCGGCAAGCGCGAGCCGCACCACGGACAGACGGATGGCGGGGGGCAGACGAAGGAAGGATCAGGCCCGGAGGAGAAAGACCATGTATAAGCCGACGCTGACCACCCGGCGCCTGGCGGCGCCCGTCCGATCGATGCTCGCGGCGGCAGCATCCGCGGCCTTGCTGGCCGCATGCGCCGCGGGCCCCGACTACGAGCGTCCCAAGAGCGATCTGCCCGCCAACTGGGGCCCGGCGGCATCCGCTGCACAACCGTCCGGCGCACCCGCTGCGGCGCAAGCCGCCAGTGCGCCTGTCGCCGCTGCGCTGCCGGTGAAGACCACCGGCCAGGCCGGGGAACGCTGGTGGGCGCTGTTTTCCGATCCGGTGCTCGACAGGCTGGAGGACGAAGCGCACGCGCACAATGCCACCGCGCAGGCTGCCGTCGCCAACGTGCTGCTGGCGCGCGCCCAACTCGGCCTGGCCGATGCCGACCGCTATCCGACCGTTACCGCCAACGCGCGTCAGACCCGCACCAAAATGAGCTCCATCGGCACCTTCCCGTTTCCGCCGACCTTCAACACCACGCGCAATCTTACGCACCTGAGCGTGGATGCGAGCTACGAGCTGGACCTGTGGGGCAAATACCGCCGTGCGTCCGAGTCGGCGCAGGCGGCGCTGTTTGCCGCCGAGTCGACGCGCGATGCGGCCTTTCTCTCGCTGTCCGCACAAGTGGCGCAGCAATATTTCGCGCTGCTTTCCTACGACGAGCAGGAGACGGTGCTGAAGCGCGCACTCGCGGGGCGCCAGGAAATGATCTCGCTGGACCGCAAGAAGGTCGAGGTCGGCGCGATGTCGGATTACGACCTGCACCAGGCCGAGGCCGATGAGGCGGACATTCGCTCTCAGCTCATCGCGCTGGCTGAGGCGCGTGACAAGCAGGAAGCCGCTTTCGCCGTGCTGCTCGGGCGCTCGCCGCGCGAGATCATGAGCGGCAAAGCTGCACGCGGCACGCCCGTGCTAAGAGAGGTATGGGTGCCGGAGGGCCTGCCCTCCGACCTGATGCTGAGGCGTCCCGACGTGCATGCGGCGGAAATGCATCTGGTGGCGATGAACGCGCAGATCGGCGTGGCGCGGGCGCAGTACTATCCTTCCGTGACGCTCACCGGTTATCTCGGTCAGGAGGCTTCGCCGTTTTCGCAACTTTTCACCGGGCCGGCGCGCATCTTCCAGTTCGGCGCGGCGCTCACCCAGCCCATCACCGACCTCATCTTCGGCCGCGCCACCTATCGGGTGGACGTGGCCCAGGCCAACCGCGATGCGGCCCTGGCGCAATACCGCGAGGCGGTGGCAAATGCTTTTGCCGATGTGCGCAGCGCGCTGACCGAGCAGAGCGCCGCGCGCCAGATCCTGGCTGCGCAGAGCGCGCGCAGCGATGCCCTTGCCAAGGCTTACCGCCAGGCCGAGGCGCGTTACAAGGTGGGAATGAGCAGCCGGCTGGAGGTGCTGGACGTGGAGAAGAACTACCTGCTGGCGGACCTCAACCGGGTGGATGCACAGCGTGCGCAACGGTCTGCAATTGCCGACTTGTTCAAGGCCATGGGCGGAGGCTGGCGGGCCCAGCCGGCGGAGGCTGCGCCCGCCGGTACGCCCGCACCCGGCACGGCGCAAGCCCAATAGCTGCGCACAAAAAAACACGCCCGGCCGTGGCCGGGCGTGTTCAGATGAGCGTCGGGGGTATCAGTATCCGCCACCCATCCTGCCGCCGCCGCCCATACCGCCGCCCATACCGCCACCCATGCCGCCGCCGGGACCCATGTGGCCCCGTTGTGCCGGCGGCTCATCCGGCAGCGTCACGCCGCGCGCCTTTGCGCGCTCCTTCATGCGCTCGTGATGTTCGTGGCGGATGCGCTCGCGTTCTTCATTGGTCTTGGCCGCGCGCAGCTGGGCGCGATATTGCGCACGTTCCCGCCGCGTCATCAACTGGCTGCCGTAGATCTGTTGCTGCTCCCGGGCTTGCGCGCGGGTCCGATCCTGCGTACGCGTCTGGTCTTGTGTCTGGGTCTGATCCTGCGCCAGCACGGGTTGCGCCGCAATGGCGAAGCCGCCTGCGAGCGCCAGCGCCGCGAGCAAGGCCGGGAGGGACTGAGTTTCGCTCTTCTTCATGATGGAAAGCTCCTTATGGAAAGGGCGTGTTGAATCGCCACTCCTGCCCGAATGCGCCTGACTGCGGCCGCTGCCTGAATTCAGGAGGCTGCCGCCGTGGCGACGCGGGGCAAGGGGGGCGTCGAATGGGGGCGACGCCATCGGGCGTACGTCCTTAAAAAATCATCCTACGCTCCCTCCGTGAGGGATTCAAGCGGGTGAGTCGCCGGTGCAACAGGGCGGCTTGCCGCGGCAGGCGCAGGTCAGGGAGCAACCCAGGCACTGGCCTCGTTGTAGTCGGCGAAGACGCGGATGTCGGCATCCACGAAAATGCGCGACAGCCAGGCCTGCCAGGTGCGCCACTGGTCGGTGGTGACCACGGCGATCTTGTTGAAGTCGTGCTGGTGGTCGCGGCTGAAGAACTTGATTTCCTCCCATGCCACGTCCACGGTGTAGCGGATCATGTCGCGCAGGTCGAATAGCAGGTTGACCGGGCCGGGCGTCTGCAGCGCCAGCAGCACCTGATCTTCGAACTGGTTGAAGTCGGCCAGGGTGAACTCGCCCAGCACGGCGGCATTGACGAGATTGCCGGATTGCTTGATGGTGATCATGCTGATTCTTTCAGTTGTTGTACGCCGCGCGCCTCATCTCTCCAATGCGGGGCTCAGGCGCAAGCTTACCACACCGCTGGCGATTATGAGCAGCATGCCCAGCCAGGCGGCGAGCGGCAGGGCGCGCTGCCAGAACAGCCAGTCGAACAGGGTGGCGAAGGCGATCGTGCTGTAGGACAGGCTGCTGATCGCCAGGGTGTGGCCGATGCGGTAGGCATGGGTCATGGCAAGCTGGGCCAGCGTCGCCGAGGCCCCGATGGCGACCAGCAGCGGCAGGTCGGAGATGGCCGGTGCGTGCAGCGTCCCGGCATACGTTCCGGCGCCCACCATCCATGCACCGCTGCCGGCCACCGCTGTCAGGTTGAAGTAGAACACGATGCGCAGGGCCGATTCGCCCTGTTGGCCCATCTGGCGCACATTGAATATCGCCACGCCCGCCAGCAGCCCGGAAAGCAGGCCGAGCAGGCCGATGCCCAGTTGCGCCTGCGCCAGCGTGGGGCGAAGCAGCAGCACCACACCGAGAAAACCCAGCGCCAGCACGGCGCCCAGCGGCAGGTGGAGCTTCTCGCGCGCGACGATCACGGTGAGCGCGGCCAGGAACAGCGCGGAGGTGTAGTTCAGGGTGATGGCCGTGGCCAGCGGCAGCACGCTGATGCAGTAGAAGAACAGCATCATCGCGACCGTGCCGGAAAGCCCGCGCCACATGTGGCCGCGCCAGTGCGGCGTGGCCAGGCCGGTGCCGCTGCGCGCCAGCATGGCGCCGATGAACAGGAAGCTGAACAGCGAACGGTAGAATACCAGTTCGCCGCTGGAAAAATGCGCAGCGCCGATCTTGACCAGCACGCCCATGCAGCCGAACAGCAGGGCGGACAACAGCATCCACAGCGCGCCCATCATTTCATTCGGGCGGAATCATGTGCGCCGGGCTTATGCTCGCCGGATGCACATAAATCTTCTCCGTCGCTGCCGGCATCAGGCCGCGGGCGCGGTCGGGGTGACGAACAGCGTCTGGGTGGGATAGGCGAATCCAATCCGCCGCCGCTCGAAGGCCTCGAAGATCGCCAGGTTGATCGCCTGCTGGATGTCGCAGTACTTGGTGTAATCCGAGCCCGCGACGTAGTAGACGAATTCGAAATCCAGGCTGGAATCGCCGAAGGCGATGAAATGCCCGCGATCGAAGGAGGTGTCAGACTGGGCGACGATGATTTCCTTCACCAGTTGCGGGATTTCGCGCAGCGTGTCGGCCGGGGTCTGGTAGATCACGCCCAGCTTGAACACCACCCGCCGCCGCGCCATTTTCTTGAAGTTGTGCGGGCGGGAATGGATCAGGTCGGTATTGGAAAACACGATCTCTTCTCCGCCCAGGGCTGTCAGCCGCGTGGTCTTGAGGCCGATCGATTCCACCGTGCCCATCTGGTCGCCGGAGACGATGAAATCGCCCACCTCGAACGGCTTGTCGAGGAAGATCACGAAATAGCTGAACAGGTCGCCCAGCACGGCCTGTGCCGCCAGCGCCACGGCGATGCCGCCTATGCCCAGGCCAGCGACCGCCGCGGAAATCTTCACCCCAAGGTTGTCCAGCAGGAAGAAAACGGCGATGATCCACACCGTCACGGTGATCAGGCCGCTCAGGCCCTTGATCTGGATCTCGGCGGTCGCATTGTCGGTGGAACGCCTGAGCTTGGCGCGCAGCGCGAGGCGCAGGGTGGCCGTGAGCGCCCTTACCCCCTGGAAGGTGATCAGGCCCAGGCCGGCGATCCTCAGCACGCGCCGGAAGGTCTCGGAAAGGTTCAGGGTGTGCAGCGACAGGTAAAGCGCGCCGAAATACAGCAGCGGCACCAGCATCAGTTCCGCGGCGCGGATCAGCATGTCGTCCACGGTGTTCTCGGTGGCGCTCGCCATCTCCTTCAGCATGCGCAGCACCACGCGCTGGAACAGATAGAGCACGGCGACGCACCCCAGCAGGATGCCGATGGCCTTCAGATACTGCAATACGGTGTTGCCGAACAGAATGTGGTCGAGGATGTCCTGCATGGTCATTGTTCTCCCGATGTCTGCCCGCGCGGGACGGGCAGCGCATCACGCGCCGGCGCCGGGGCGCCGGCGCTGCGCCCCGTGCGTGGCCGAGCAGCCTACAGATGCGGTGCCAGGTTGCGGCGCAGGTACTCGTGGAAGTGCAGCATGCCGTCCTCGGTGGGGGACTGGTAGGGGCCGACTTCCTCGATGCCCTGCTGGTACAGGGCGCGGCGGCCCTGGTGCATGCGCAGGCAGATCACGTCGTCCTCCACCGCCGTTTCGCGGTAGGCCTGCTTCTCCGCCTCCACGTATTCGCGCTCGAACAGCACGATGTCTTCCGGATAGTAGAACTCGACGATGTTGGTGCAGGCGTCCACACCGCGAGGCACGATGGTGCTCACGACCAGCGTGTGGGGATACCACTCCACCATGACGTTTGGGTAGTAGGTGAGCCAGATCGCGCCGTATTTCGGCAGCTTGCCGTTGTTGTAGCGCAGCACCTGTTCCGACCACTGCCTGTAGACCTCGCTGCCCGGCTTTTTCAGCTCGTGGTTGATGCCCACGGTTTGCACGCTGCACCAGTCGCTGAAGGTCCATTCCAGGTTGTCGCAGTTGACGAACTGGCCCAGGCCGGGATGGAAGGGCGCCACGTGGTAGTCCTCCTGGTAGACCTCGATGAAGGTCTTCCAGTTGAAGGCGTATTCGTCCACTTCCACGCGGTCCAGCACGTAGCCGGAGAAGTCGATCTCGTCGAAAGCAGGGATGGCCGCCAGGTCCTTCGCGATGTCGCGCTGGCCTGAGAACAGCAGGCCCTTCCAGTTCTGCAGCGGCTTCTTGTTCAGGTGCAGGCAGGGATTTTGCGGGAAGTGCGGCGCTCCCAGCAGTTCGCCGTTGGTCTTGTAAGTCCAGCGGTGCAGGGGGCAGACGATGTTCTTTGCGCTGCCGCGCCCGGTAAGCATGATGGCCTGGCGGTGGCGGCAGATGTTGGAAAGCAGTTCCACCCCATTTTCGTTGCGCACCAGCATCCTGGCGTTGTCCTGGCTCTCCAGGGCATGGTAATCGCCCAGATTGGGCACCATCAGTTCATGGCCGACGTAGCCTGGGCCCCGCTCGAACAGCAGGCGTTGTTCGACTTCAAGCACCTTGGGATCGAAATACCAGCGGAGCGGTGGCTGGGCGGCCACCTGGCTGAATTGGCTGGGTTTTGCCAATACGGTCATACCCACTTCCTCCTAGATGATTCAGTATTATCAAGTGAATATCCGGGAAGCGCCGAACAGGTCCTTCGAGTGCGCCACACGGCGCGCCGGCGGGGGAGGCGTGCGGCATGCTGGCGTGGCGGGCCGTATTGCGGGGGCGGGCGCCGGGGCATCTCCGTCTCCGCGCCGTCGCTGGCTGCGTTTCACGCCGTGCCTGGTCCGGCACAACCGGGGGCGTGCTTGAGGGACTTATTCGGAGTTTCCTCAATAAGATAGGCGATTGTCCCCCAAATTGCAGGGGGGGGCAACAAAAAATTGCCCGGAAAATTGCCGATACCGCTCTGTGCCAGTAAAATAGCGGTTCTTTTCATGTAATTGGTAGGGATAAATGGCCGCAAAGCCGCAGAAGACCCCCACTTTCGAGGCGGCGCTCGCCGAACTGGAGAAAGTCGTGGCGGACATGGAGACAGGCAAACTGTCCCTGGAAGAATCCCTCGCCGCCTATCAGCGCGGCGTCGAACTCCTGCGGCAGTGCCGCAGCCAGCTGGAAGATGCCCAGCAACGCGTGCGCGTGCTGGAAAACGGGGCGCTGAAAGAACTCTCCGGCCACTCCGGCGCGGGCGAGTCCTGAGTTGGCCGGCCCCGAGATGCTGTCCCCCCAGATGCCGTCCCCCGAAATGCAGTTGGCAGATTTCCAGTCCTGGCTCGCCGCGCACCAGCACCGTTTCGAAAATGTGTTGAGCCGGCTGCTGCCGGCGCCGGATATTGCCCCGCAGCGTCTGCACCAGGCCATGCGCTACAGCGTGCTGGACGGCGGCAAGCGCGTGCGGCCGCTGCTGGCCTTCGCCGCCGGCGAACTGACCGGCGCGGCGCAGGCCCGCACCGACATCGCCGCCGCCGCGGTGGAACTGATCCATGCCTATTCGCTGGTGCACGACGATATGCCGTGCATGGACGACGACGTATTGCGCCGCGGCAAGCCCACCTGCCACGTGGAATACGACGAGGCTACGGCGCTGCTGGTCGGCGACGCGCTGCAAAGCCTGGCCTTCCAGCTGCTCGCCAGCCATCCGCTGAGCGACGATCCTGCGCACCAGATCGACATGATCAAGCTGCTGGCCGTGGCCAGCGGCTCGCGCGGCATGGCCGGCGGCCAAGCCATCGACCTGGCGAGCGTGGGCAAGCCGCTTTCAGTTCCGGAACTGGAGCAGATGCACATCCACAAGACCGGCGCGCTGATCCGCGCCGCCATCCTGCTGGGTGCGCGCTGCGGGCAGGCGGACGAGGCGCTGCTGGCCGCGCTGGAGCGCTACGGTCACTGCGTGGGCCTGGCCTTCCAGGTGGTGGACGACGTGCTCGACAGCGAGGCCGACACCGCCACCCTGGGCAAGACCGCGGGCAAGGACGCCGAGAACGACAAGCCGACCTACGTTACCCTGCTCGGCGCGCGCGAGGCCAAGCAGATGGCCGCGGACCTGCACCGCGAGGCGCTGGAGACGCTGACCCCCTTTGGCGCGCGCGCGCAGCGGCTGTGCGAACTGGCCGACTTCATCGTGCTGCGCAAGTACTGATCCGTTCCCAGCCCCGGCCAAAAAAACAAGAACAGGCCAGGGGCATTTTAAAAAAAGAGAGAGAAGATGCATCCGCTGCTTAACACCATCAATTTCCCCGACGATCTGCGCAAGCTGGAACGCAAGCAGCTGCCGCAACTGGCGGACGAACTGCGCGCCTTTCTGATCGAGTCGGTGAGCAAGACCGGCGGGCACCTTTCCTCCAACCTCGGCACGGTGGAACTGACCGTCGCCCTGCATTACGTATTCAACACCCCGCAAGACCGGCTGGTGTGGGACGTGGGCCACCAGACCTACAGCCACAAGATACTCACCGGGAGGCGCGAGGCGATGTCCGGCCTGCGCATGCTGAACGGCATCTCCGGCTTTCCCAAGCGCGACGAGAGCCCCTATGACGCCTTCGGCACCGCGCACTCCAGCACCTCCATCTCGGCCGCGCTGGGCATGGCGATCGCCGCCCGCAATGAGGGCAGCGATCGCCGCGCCGTGGCCATCATCGGCGATGGGGCCCTGACCGGGGGCATGGCGTTCGAAGCGCTGAACAACGCCGGCGTGCTTGACGCCAACCTGCTGGTGATCCTCAACGACAACGACATGTCGATCTCGCGCCCGGTGGGCGCGCTCAACAACTACCTGGCCAAACTGATGTCCGGGCGCTTCTACGCCGCCATGCGCCGCGCCAGCGACAAGGTGCTCAAGGGCATGCCGCCGGTGCTGGAGTTTGCCAAGCGCGCCGAGGAGCATATGAAGGGCATGGTCACGCCCGGCACGCTGTTCGAGGAATTCGGCTTCAATTACATCGGACCCATCGACGGTCATGACCTGGACGTGCTGGTCGACACCCTGAAGAACGTGCGCGAGCTGGAGGGGCCGCAGTTCCTCCACATCGTCACCCAGAAGGGCAAGGGCTACGCCCAGGCGGAAGAGGACAGCGTGCTCTACCACGGCGTGGGCAAGTTCGATCCGGACAGCGGCATTCAGCCGCAGGCCGAGGGCCGGCCGACCTATACCTCGATCTTTGGCCGCTGGCTGTGCGACATGGCCGCGGCCGACGACAAGCTGATCGGCATCACCCCCGCCATGTGCGAAGGCTCGGGCATGGTGGAATTCGCGGAAAAATACCCGCAGCGTTATTTCGACGTGGGCATCGCCGAGCAGCATGCGCTTACCTTCGCCGCGGGCCTCGCCTGCGAGGGGATGAAGCCGGTGGTGGCAATCTACTCCACCTTTTTGCAGCGGGCCTATGACCAGCTCATCCACGACATCGCCATCCAGAACCTGCCGGTGATGCTGGCCATAGACCGCGGCGGCCTGGTGGGCGCGGACGGCGCCACCCATGCCGGCAGCTTCGATCTTTCCTATCTGCGCTGCATTCCCAATATGACGGTGATGGCGCCCGCCGACGAAGACGAGTGCCGCAGGATGCTGACCACCGCCTTTCACTGCAAGGGCCCCAGCGCGGTGCGGTACCCGCGTGGCATCGGTCCCGGCGTGCAGATCGCCCCCGGTCTGGAACCCGTGCCGGTGGGCAAGGGCGAAATCCGCCGCGAGGGCAGCGGGACGGCAATCCTGGCCTTTGGCGCCATGGTGGCGCCCGCCCTGGAAGCGGCGGAAGGGCTGAACGCCAGCGTCGCCAACATGCGCTTCGTCAAGCCGCTGGACGAGGAGCTGGTGCTCAATCTCGCCCGAAGCCACACGCTGCTGGTGACCGTGGAGGACAATACCATTCAGGGCGGCGCCGGCAGCGCCGTGGCCGAGTGCCTGCACCGCCATGGGGTCAACGTACCGGTGCTGCATCTGGGCCTGCCGGACCGTTTCATCGAGCAGGGTGAGCGCAAGCAACTGCTCGGACTGTGCGGGCTGGACGCGGAGGGCATCACGGCATCCGTGCGCCGGGCTATACTTGAGTAAAGAATTCGGCTATTATTGAGCTGTTGCCTTTCGGGACTCAAGCCTGCATGCTGTCTTCGTCGCAGGTAGTGCGTCCCTGATTTCCGTTACGCCCCGATCTCCGGCCCGGCCCGGATATTCGGATTTGTGCTGATTTTCGGCTTATTCCGGACAAAATACTATGAACAGCCCAGACAAGACCCGCAACCCTGCCGCCATTCCGGACGTGCAGAGCTATGCCGACACCCGCCACCTCGCCATCAACAAGGTGGGGATCAAGGGTATCCGTCATCCTGTGGTAGTGCGCGACAAGAGCATAGGCGTGCAGCACACCATCGCCATGTTCAATATGTACGTGTTCCTGCCCCACGATTTCAAGGGCACTCACATGTCGCGTTTCGTCGAGATCCTCAACCATCACGGGCGCGAGATTTCGGTTGAGTCGTTCGAAAGCATCCTGCGCGAAATGGTGCACAAACTGGAGGCGAAATCCGGCCACATCGAGATGACCTTCCCCTATTTCGTCAACAAGGCCGCGCCGGTCTCCGGGGTCACCAGCCTCCTCGATTACGACGTCACCTTCATCGGCGAGATCGTCAACGGCGATTACACTTTCACCATGCGCGTGCAGGTGCCGGTCACCAGCCTGTGCCCGTGCTCCAAGAACATCTCCGACCGCGGCGCGCACAACCAGCGCTCGCATGTAACCATCACCGTGCGCATGCGCAAATCGGTGTGGATAGAGGAGGTGGTGCGCTACGCCGAGGAACAGGCGTCGTGCGAACTGTATGGCCTGCTCAAGCGTCCGGATGAAAAGTTCGTCACCGAGCGCGCCTACGACAATCCCAAGTTCGTCGAGGACATGGTGCGCGATGTCGCCGTCGCCCTTAACGCCGATGACCGCATCGACGCCTACATTGTCGAATCGGAGAACTTCGAGTCCATCCATAACCACTCGGCGTATGCGCTCATCGAGCGCGACAAGACCAAGGTCTGACGCCGGTCACGGGACGGCCAGCCGCCCGCTGTCGCAAGCCGATGACGTTGGGTGGTTTCCGGGCCGGCGGCGCGACCGGCCCGAGGGCGAATTTTTCCGAAAAAGGCATGTATTGCAGGGTATTGCGTTCCGCCACCGGGCGGGGGAAAATAACGCCATGATGGACAGAACCCTGAAAATGCGCGCGTACAATAGTGCCGCGGGAGCCGAGACCAGCAATCTCACCCGTGAGCAGGAACTTGAACTCGCGCTTACCAAGAAGACCGCGCAGGCCGAAGAGGAGCGCAAGAAAGCGCTCGACACGCTGGCCATGCTCGAACAGGTGCGGGAAGTGCACAAGAGAGACCTGGCCCGCCTGGCCGAACTGCAGAGCAGTCTGACGGCCTCCCAGTCCAGAATCAAGGAACTCGAAGCGGCGCTGGGAAAGATCGCCTCCCTGGCCATCGCTCCCGGCCGCGCCAGCGAAGAATAAATCGCCGGCGCCACGGCCGGTCGCACGCCCGAAACTCCTCCAGACCTAACGCCCCTCGCCCGTTCAGTAGCGCAGCGTCAGAGCCTCGCACAAAAAACGCATCAGCGGCCCGGCCGCGCGGAACCGCTCCGCCGCCAGCGGCAGGAACTCGCCGGACAGCACTTGCGCCTGCGTCAACCGCGCCAGCCCGATGAAATCCTTGCGTTTCAGGTCGGCCAGCAGCGGATGATCCTTCGCGAAACCGCGTGGCGCGTTGGCCAGCGCTTCGCCGGACAACACGAATTGGCGGCGGAAATTCCGGTGCTCGCGCGCCGCCGTCCACGCCTCACCCTGCCCGGCGATGGCCAGGCGTATGCGGAGCAGCGCCTCCGGCTCCGGCCGCCACAGCCCTGCTCCGACGAAACAGTCCCCAGGCTCGACATGCACATAGAAACCCGGCGCGTGCACGTCCCGGCCCAGTTCGTGGCGGAACTGGATGCCGACATTCACCTTGTAGGGCGTCTTGTCGCGCGAAAAACGCAGGTTGCGCTGCACCCGCATCAGCGAGCCGCCGGCCTTTTTCGGCACGGCGCGGAAATGCGGCGAGATCGACGGCAGCACCGCCGCCATGTCCGCGATGAAGGCCAGCGCTGGCGCGCGCACCTCGTCCTCGTATTCCTGCCTGTGTTCCGCAAACCACAGGCGGTCGTTGTTTTCCGCCAACGCGGCGAGGAAGGCGAAGGTGCGTTTGGTGAAGTAACGGGCGCTCATGGCGTGCGGGTGGTGGCAGGCTTTCCGCCCAGGGGCGGCAAATGCCGCGACCACGGCATTTTACACCCGCGGCGCGTCCAACCGGCGGCTGACCGCTTGAGCAGGCGATCCGCTCAATAGGTGATCATAAGCGTGCGGATGTTGTTGGCGCTGGCGGCGTTGGTGCAGGTGGCGGTGGCGCAGGTGCCGGACTGGTCTGCAGGCATCGCCCCGTCTATGCTGATGGTCTGCGCCAGGCCGCTGCCGGTGGCGGAGAGCGCAGCGCCCGGGCTGTAGGCCGAGCCTGGCGGGCGCGTGGTCTGGCCGAGGTTGACGGTATAGCTGAGATTTACCGCCGCATCCGTCACGCTGTAGGCGTCGAGCGAGGCGGTGTAGGGCACCGTGTTGGTGCAGGTCACGGCGAAGCTGCTGATGGCCGCGCCGGGCGTGCCCTGGAGCGATGTGTAGCTGAAGGTAAGCGCGCCCGGCGCGGTGCTGATGGTGCAGAGGGGGTTGATCGCGACGCTTACCGGGAAGGTGGTGGCGGAAACCGGCGTGCCCTTCTCCAGCAGTTGCAGGCTGATGGTATCGGTGTAGAACGACGCGCCGCTGGGCGGCAGCGTGGTCTGCCCCGCCGGGATGTTCGCGTAGAAGGGCACGCTGCCGCTGGCAGTGGAGCCGATGCCGCCGAAGGAGAGGGTGATCGAAAGACTATTGCCGCCGGCGTTCCACACCAGCGTGTTGGTTACATCGGTGTAGTTGCCGTATTGCAGCAGCGCGCCGCTGCCGGCGAGCAGGGCCTGGCCGGCGGCGCCGGGGTTCAGCCCGCTGTTGGCGGTGATGGTGAGCGTGACGTTCTTGGGGTCGCCGGTCTGCCGGGTGCAGGTGAGGTTCACCGTCGACGTCGTGGTGGCGGCCACCGCGGCGAACGGGTCATAGGTGAGCGACCACCCCGGCGAGGAAAACGTGGCGCAGCTGACGGCCTGCGCGCTTTGCGCCGCGGCAAGCAGGGCGAGCGCCGCCGCCAGCAAACGGGCGAGGCGGACGATGCAGTGCAGGGTTCGGGCAGGATCCATATGCGTGTGCCTCCTCAGGGATTGCAGGTGACCGGCCCGACGCGCGGAATGCTGGCCGGGTTCGCCGGCGGCAGCTTGATCCTGAAGCTGCACGACCGGTCGGACCAGGTCATGTGCAGGATGTTGTCCTGCTTCATGCCGGTGATGAAGGCTTCGCCCCGGCGCGCCACATAGAACACTTCGGCGTCGCCCTCCACGGTTACCACCGAGCCCGGCGGGGCGTCCTGGCCGTCCCGCATCACGATGTGGATCAGCGCGCTCTGTCCGCTGCGCACCGGGAATACCACCTTCACGCCAGTGCGCGCGGCGGGCGTCACCACCTGCTCGATGCTGTCCAGTTCGGCGCCTATGGGCAGCTCGCCCGGATCGAGCTCGATGCTGTTGCGCTGGTAGGGCAGCAGCCGCGGCAGCAGCGCGATCCCGTTCTTGTCGGTGTGGGTCCACACCGTGTTCTGGAAGTGGATGCCCACGTCCGGATAGCCCGGCACTTCCACCAGGGCAAAGCTATCCTGCACGCGCCGTGTCATAAAGCCGTGCCCGTCCATCATCACCATGCCGCCGCGCGCGCCCAGGCGCACCACCTGCTGGTTGGCCGAGGCCGTGGCGTCCGCCGTGAGCAGCCCCTCGTCGCTCTGGTAATAGAGGCCGGCCTCGGCGTAGTTGCGGCCGCCGCGATTGCCGGCGAGCGCGCGCCAGCCGGTGCCGTTATCGTTGCCGAGGTTCTTGCTCGCGCTGACGTAGCCGTCGTCATAGCCGTTCTTGTGGGTGAGGTTGCTGGTGAGATTGGTGTCGCTGTCCAGGGGCAGCAAGAGCGAGACGCCGATGGAAAACCCGGGCGTGATGCCGGTGATGCGCGCCACGGAGTAGGTCAGCGCGCCGTTGCGGGCGATACGGGTGGAATAATTTCCGCTATAAGTGGTGATGGTGCCCGTGGTATAGGTGGCGATGCGCGCCACACCCGCAGCCAGCGAGCCGGTGTTGTCCTGCAGCGTGTAGCTGTAGTTGGCCGAGAGCTGCTCGCGGTAGGGCAGGAAGTTAGGCCCCATGGCGATCTGGCGGAAATCGATCGTGGCGCGCTGCAGGCTCGCCGAAAAATTGTGGTGCAGGTCCATGTGTTGCAGCGCCACCAGCCAGTTACGGCCGCTGCCCGCGCTCTTGTCGCTGCTCGCGCCGGCGGCCACCTGACCCAGCATCTGCCAGGGCAGCGCGTAGCTGATGCCCAGCCCGCCGTCGCGCGTGTCCTGCCCGAACTCGGCCTGCGTATTCACGGTCAGCTGCTTGCTGAAACCATGGCGCGCCATGCCCGACACGAAGCGCTGTCCGTAGGCGAAGTTCTGCGTGCCGAGGGCGAGGCGAGCCGCGCCCGCCGACGCGCTCCAGTCGGAGAGCCCCTGTTCCAGCAGGCTGGTGCTGGTGAAGAACGGCTGGTCGATGACGGTCTGCCGCCCCAGTGCGTCGCGCACCACCATGCGCGCATCGCCACTGCTGGTGAGCAGCGGAAAGTTGTCTATGGTGAAGGGGCCGCTGGGCACGGTGGAGGTCTGGCGCAGCACGTCGTTGACATACAGCTCCACCGTGCTGGGGGCGGTGGAAGTGCCGTGCAGGATGGGGATGGGCTGGCTGATGAAGCCGGGTGTCAGACCGAAATTGGTGCCCACCTGAATGCCGCCGAAATACACCGGACGTCCCCATGGGCCGGGCTGGGTGGTCGCGTCGCCCGCCTTGAACGTCACGCCGCTGTCGAGAAAGTCGCGGGTGTAGGTGGTCTCCAGGCGGCGCCAGCTTGGCGCCTGAAGGTTGCTGCTGCCGGTGATGTTCTGGCCGACGAAGCTGGAGGTCAGCACGCCGCTGTTGCCGGAGAGCCCGAACTCGGTGAGCGCGCCCAGTTGCTGGTCGCTGGCTGCGCCGCGGTAGGCCGCGCCGGTATAGCTCAGGTCGTAGTTTACGAACAGGGCGGGGCTGGCCGGTGTGAGCTTCGGGCGGATCGCGGCCTGCTGCGTGAGATGCGTGGCCTCGAACGCGCGCGGCGAGAAACTCAGCGCCACCGACTGGTCGGCGTAGTTGAATTTGGCTTCGTAGCCGGGAATGGTATTGAGCGGCAGCCACTTCTGCCCGCGATATTCCAGGCCCGGCACGCCGGGCTGGCGTGCGATCCGCCATGCGTCGAACGCTTCGTCCGGCGCGAACAGCACGCCATCGCGTTCCAGCAGCACCCACTGGCCGCCCTTCGCCTTGTTGATGAATACTTCCAGCGGCATCAGTTTTCCATTTTCCGGAGATGTGGCGCCGCGTCTGGCGCCCGGCGCCCGCGCGGGCTCGCCTTCCTCAGCCCCGGCCCAGGCCGAGGTCATCAAGGTCAGCGCGGCGGCACAGCTTGCGTGCGCCAGCAGATTCACGGAACGGCGCCACATGACTCAGGCTCACGGCATGTAGGAGACGGAGGTCTGACCCTGGAAGTCGTCGAACATGAGGGTGATCGTGGCGTTGCCTGCGGCGGCGCGTCCGTCCGCCTTGAGCTTGAGGAATTTTCCCGCGCCGGGGAGGATATAGGTGCCACCCTCGAACCGGGCCAGTTCCTTGCCGTCGCGCTTCACCGTCGCCTCGCGGATCTGGGCATAGGCGGTTCCGCCGTTCTTGCACAGCAGGGTCACGCTGCGGTCATCGTCGCTGTTGATCTCGCAGTGCACGTCGCGCTTCGCGCCCGGCGGCGTGATGAACACCGGCATGTTGAGCGCCAGCGCCACCGGCACCGCAATGCGGTTCGAGGGCGGCGCCGCTTCCGGCACCTCGCGCAGCACCATGCGGTAGGTCATCTGCATCGACGGGTCGCGCGGCCGCAGCATGGCCAGGCGCACTACCTGGCGCGCGCCGGGCGCCAGCCGGATGATGGGCGGGGCGAGCAGCAGGTCATCGGTGAGCACCAGGTTGTCGGCGCCGTCCTTGCGCTGCGCCCAGCTATAGATGTCGGCCTGCAGCACGATGGGCGCATCGCCCTCATTCTTCAGAGTGATCGCCACCGCGCGATCCCTGGGCGTCATGTAAACGCGCACGGGGGTAACGGAAAAAATTCCGGCCCAAGCGCTCTGGCTGCCGAGCAGTACCAGCAGCAGGGCGGCGCCCAGGCGGCGCAAAAATGTGGGGCGCGCGGCAGGGGGTGTCTGGGGCATGGAAAAAGTGTTGCGAACGGTCATGATGATGGGGGATCTCATCCGGGCGATCCGCCGCGGAGTGCGGCGATGTTCAGTAGCTGATCTGGATCTCGGTGATGTCCCACTGGCTCCTCTTGATGTGCAGAATCTGCAAGGTGGTGATAGTGCCGGTGCCCGCCTGCCAGTCCGGGCCGTCGTCGGGCCCCAGCGTCGCGGGCGTCAGCAGGTAGCGGTAGGCGCCGCCGTGTGTGCCGATGTAAGGCGCGCCGGGCAGCGGCGCAATGCTTACGAACTGGTTGGTCGAGCACACAACGGTGACTGTGGCGCGGGTGGCCTGGCTGAGCGCTTGGTTGATGCACATGCCGGAGGCAGGCGGATCTGCCGCCGCCGGCAGCGATCCGGCACCCCCGCCGCCCGTCTGATTCAGCGTGATGCGGACCGGAAACGACACGCTGGCCGAACTCGCCCAGGCCGGCGAGGCCAGCGCGCACAGCAGTCCCGCGCGGGCTATCAGCCTAGCGCGGGCGCTGGTGAGTGCGCTGGGGCGCATGCCCTGGCCTCGCGAGAGCAAGCTCAGTAGGTGATGGTCAGCGTCTGGTTCAGGTTGGTGGATGTTGCGTTGGTGCAGGTCGCCGTGGCGCAGGTGCCCGCCTGGTTGGCGGCCATGGTGCCGCCGATGGTCACGGTCTGCACGGCGCCGTTGCCGGTCTGGCCGGTCAGGTCGTTCCCGACGCCGTTAAGGGTGAGGGTATAGGCCAGGTTGGTCGCCGTATCGGTCACGCTGTAGCCGTTGCCCGCAATGCCCAAGGTGGTGTTGCCCAAGGACACGCTATACGGCAGCGTGTTGGTGCATTCGATGCCCACGGTCGTAGACGCCGTAGCCGCGGCGGTCTGCATCGACGTATAGGTGAACCCTATGGCGCCCGGCGCGGTAGTGACCGCGCAGGCGGAGGTCAGCGTGATGTTGACGGGGAAGGTCGCCGTGGTGGTGGCGGCCAAGGACGGCGCGGCAATCAGCGTGGCGACAAGTGCGACGATCAGGGCGGATGCGCCCTCAAACAGCTTCTTCATTATCAAGCTCCTGATGTTAAACAAAATATTCAAATAACCAGGAGTCCGGTAAGCCGAGAGCAGATGCAAGGGCGACCCAAATACCTGGCGCTACCTGTTGCCGACAGTGCCCGGGCCGCCCTGACCCACGCTCGGTACTGCCTTATTCAATATGATGTAAAATCCCTTAACTGCTTTTTTCGTATATTCTTACGTGCTAATAGTGCACGGTATACGTTTGCATTCAATGCAATTGATTTATCGCTGGTTATTATTGAAATATGCGTAATGCATGCTCAATTGCGATACGAATTCTAAAAAGGTCAACGGTATTCGTACATAAGGGAATCCCCTATCTGGTGAGATTTCCTACGTATTTATACTGTGTATAACTATTTCCCGGAAAGACCATGAAGCCCGTCGCCATTTTTCGTCATGTTGCCGTAGAGGGGCCGGGTTTTCTGGCGCATGTTCTCGATGAGCGCCACATTCCCTGGCTGCTCATCCGCATCGACGCGGGCGATCCCGTGCCGGAGGACGCCACTGCCTTTTCCGGGCTGGTGTTCATGGGCGGGCCGATGAGCGCGAACGACGATCTGTCGTGGATCGCGGCGGAAGTGCAACTGATCCGCCATGCCGTGGGGCGCGATGTGCCCGTGCTGGGACACTGCCTGGGGGCGCAGCTCATGGCCCGGGCGCTGGGAGCGGCGGTGGTGCTCAACCGCTACAAGGAGATCGGCTGGGGGCCGGTGGTGGTGGAGGACAACAACACTGCGCGCGGCTGGTTCGGCAGCGTGCGGGAGTTCGACGCCTTCCACTGGCATGGCGAGACGTTCAATCTGCCGACGGGCGCGGCGCCGCTGCTCACCAACCGGCACTGCACCAACCAGGCCTTTGCCGTGGGCAGGCACCTGGGCCTGCAATGCCATACCGAGATGACCGCAGAGATGATAGACAAGTGGTGCGAGATCGGCGCGGGCGAAATCGCCGCGAGCGCAGGCAGTCCGGCGGTGCAGCCGGTGCAGGCGATCAGGGGCGCAATGGAAGAAAAACTGCCGCGACTGCATGCGGTCGCGCGGCGGCTATACGAGCACTGGGTTGCGGGCCTCGAGGAATATCGGGTTGCTGACTCTGTCAGATCGTAAATTCCCGGCGGAAAAAACAGGAAACCCCGGCTGCGCCAGCCGGGGTTTTTTATGGAAGCGGGGTCAGTCCTTGTAGGCCTCGATGTCGAACTCCAGCTTCACCTCATCCCCGATCGCCGGCAGATAGGTCTTCATGCCGAATTCCGAGCGCTTGACTTCCGCCACAGCGTCCGCGCCGCACTCGTACTTCTTGTGCATGGGATTGATGCCGCAATGCATGTCGGTGACGGTCAGCTTCACCGGCCTGGTCACGCCCAGCAGGGTCAGCTCGCCGTCCACGCTCGCCACCTTGTCCCCCTTGAAATGGAACTTGGTTGCCTTGTAGGTCATGGTGGGGAATTCCGCGGCGTTGAAAAAGTCCGGCGACTCCAGGTCGGAGTCGCGCTTGCCGTAGCCGGTGCTGATGGAATTGGTTTCCATGGTGATCTCCATGCTGCCGGTTTTCGCCTTGGGGTCCAGCGTGATCTTGCCGCTGGTCTTGTCGAAGCGGCCATGCAGCGTGGAAAAGCCCAGATGGCTGATCTTGAAATGGGCGAAAGTATGCAGCGGGTCTACGGTGTAGGTATCGCCAGCGTGCGCGGCGAAGGGGAGGGCGGCGAGCAGCAGGAACAGCACGTTTCTCTTCAACATCACGGTTTCTCCTCTTGGTCAGATCGGCGGGGCGCCAGCCACGCGCCAGGTTAAGAACACGGCAGCGCCCGCAAACAGCAGCGTAGCCGCGGACAGCAACAGCGACTGCAACCACAGGGCGGGCCTGCCGGCAATCGGGATGAGCAGGGCCACCGGCGGAATCGCGGCCAGCGGCAGCAGCGCATACCACGGCAGCTCGGTGCTCATCGCGGCCAGCGTGCCGGTGAGGCCCGCAATCAGCGCCAGCGGCAGCGTATACACATGGCCGCAGGGCAGATAGGTGTTGGAAAGCATGTGAATCAGCAGATAGGCCCCGGCCGCCGCGCCCAGCGCCGCGCCGAACATGCCCAGCGTCAGCGACGCGCCGAAGATGGCGGCCACCCCCGTGCCCACGCCCAGCGCCATGCCCGCCGCGCCCGCGCGCACCGACTCGTTGTGCAGCTTGCTGCTCCAGTACACCAGCCACGCAGTATATGCCGCCCCGCCCGCGCCCCACAGCAGCATGCGGGCCAGCGCCTGGTTCTCCAGGATGCGCAACGACATCCACACCGCCGCCGCCGCGCCCAGCGCCGTCAGCAGCGCCCGCACCCACGCGCCCTGGAACACCGCGGGCAGGATGGCGAAGAGTGGCGCCGCCAGCCCCAGCACCACGATCTTGCGCGGTGCCGTCAGCACCCCGAGGGCGAAGACATGGGTCAGGTACACCATGGCGGCAAAGCCCAGCACCAGCGCCAGCCCGCTCAGGCGCACCCGTTGCAGCAGTTCCGCCACAATCAGCGCCACGACGAAAGGAACCAGCCCGGCCTGCACGGCAGGGTTCTGCAGCAGTGCTTGCAACTTTCTCTCCGGGAAATGCTCAAAGGTTTGCGCAGTTTAGCATCATGGCCCGCGGCTTGAAAAACCGCATACTGGCCCGCATGTTGAATCTGATGCCCGGCCGCACCGGATGCTGCAATTTATATTTATTGAAAACAAGCGCTTGCATTGGAAAGTTTTGGAGATAACTGCAATGAAACGGATCTTCCTGTTCGTCGTGACCAACATGGCTGTGCTGCTGGTGCTGGGCACCGTGCTCAACCTGCTCGGCATCAACCAGTTCGTGGTTCAGGGCCGGACCATCAATTATGAGTACCTGCTCATCGTCTCGGCCGTGTTCGGCTTCGGCGGATCCATCATCTCGCTGTTCATGTCCAAGTTCGTCGCCAAGCGGGCGGTGGGCGCGCACATCATCGAAAATCCGCAAACGCCGGCTGAGCGCTGGCTGGTCGAAACCGTGCACCGCCTGGCGAGCCAGGCCGGCATCGGCGTACCCGAAGTCGCCATCTACGACGCGCCCGACGTCAACGCGTTCGCCACCGGCTGGAACCGCAACCACGCCCTGGTTGCGGTGAGCACCGGACTGCTGCAGGCGATGGACCGCGACGAAGCCGAGGCTGTCCTCGGCCATGAAATCAGCCACGTCGCCAACGGCGACATGGTGACCATGCTCATGATCCAGGGCGTGCTCAACACCTTCGTCATTTTCTTCGCCAAACTGTTCGGCATCCTGATCGACCGCGTGCTGCTCAAGAACGACGAACGCAGCGGCCCCGGCATCGGCTACTTCGTGGCCGAGATCGCCGCCCAGATCGTGCTCGGCATCCTCGCCAGCATCATCGTCATGTGGTTCTCGCGCCAGCGCGAATTCCGGGCCGACGCCGGCGGCGCGCACCTTGCGGGCCGCGGCAAGATGATTGCCGCACTCGAGCGCCTCAAGCTCAATCACGAGCAGACCGCCCTGCCGCAGCAGATGGCCGCCTTCGGCATCTCCGGCGGCAGCGCCGTGTCGCGGCTGTTCATGTCCCATCCTCCGCTGGAGGAACGCATTGCCGCGCTGAAGGCAGCGCACTGAGAGTCTCTTCGAGAGAGGTGTAGTAGGTTGTAAAGGTGTAGAAGGCAGCAAGCAGGAGGGCCCACGGGAACGTGGGCCTTTTTGTTTTTGGGGTTGGGGGTGGGGGGAATCGGGTTTGGCGTGTTTCCTGGCAGGCCTGTTGGTGTTCAGCGTGTAGCGCCGGGGTTGCCGGCAGCAAGTTACTTTCTTTGCTTGTGCAAAGAAAGTAACCAAAGAAAGCACCCCCCGGTGCGCCAGCCTGCGGCTGCCCTGCGTCGCTCGGCAGTCCAGGCCTCCGCGTAAACTCGCACGACCGGCATAGCCGTCACGTGCTCGAACATACGCGTCGGAAACCTCCTGTCCTGCCTGCGCGCCTCGGTGGCGCACAGGGGGCCGGGCGGCCGGCAATCTCACTCAGCCTGTTACTACAACGCGCCCCAAACCCTGTGCGCCGTCCCGCAGATCGGGCGCAGGCGAGCGGGGGATTGGGGCGAGCACTGTTCGAGCACCGCAGCGGGGCATGGGGTGTATGCCCCGCCAGGGCGAGTTGCGCAGCCCCGCGAGGCTGCACCCGAGCAAGGGCCCGCGTCAGCGGCGGCGCACCGGGGGCGCCTTCTTTGGGCTACCTTTCTTGGCAAGACAAGAAAGGTAGCCAGCTGCCGGGCTGCCCCCGGCGCTAAGTGTGGAATGCCGCCGGCCCTGTCAGAAAACACACCACACCAAACAAAAACGCTCCCCCTGAAGGGAGCGCCAATTCAAGCTTGCCGCGAGGCCAGCCTACTTTGCCGGCGGCACAGCCGAGGCGGGCGCCGCCTGCTTGGGCGGGGAGGGCGGCGGCGGGACGTCGTTGTCGTCCTCGTCATAGTATTTCGGCCGCGGCGGATGGCCGTCGTAAACGGCGTTCTGGCGCTGCGAGAGGTA
>Ga0075276_10000010_pt1 | contig 58033 bp, 47 predicted proteins | sample SF_Rice_5C_80N_4_FD_69770 | JGI IMG/M metagenome (GOLD analysis project Ga0075276, IMG submission 69770) | Rice paddy soil microbial communities from Twitchell Island, California, USA - SF_Rice_5C_80N_405 | ecosystem: Environmental > Terrestrial > Soil > Paddy field/soil | place: USA: Twitchell... | reverse complement strand
ATGGGAGAGGAAATCGAGCATGGGGTTGAGCGAACCCCCGCGAAACACATAACCGGTGGAAAGTTCGGGAAGAACGACCGACACGTGCTGCGAAACGAGTTCACGCCCCGCATAGCCAAACACGGTCTCCAACGCGGGGTTGCATTCCACAATGATGCCTGTCCTGTCCATCCACAGCGCCGGGAGCTCGGCCCGGCCCTCAGCCGGCGGCCCCATAATGGCAGGCTCGGATCCATGCATGGGCGTCACCGTACCGACCAGGTCTTCCTTCGTGGACATATGAAAGCCCCCCGCGCAGAACACTCGAGCCTGAAGGATATCCCTCGGCATTTGCCTGGTAAATACTTGTTTTCCCTTATAAGTGCTTGCACGTACCCCGACTGCCGCAGCGCATATACAAGCCGTGCCCGCCTTGCGGCACCGGTGCGCCCTACTGCCTCTGAGCTCCCGGTGCATTGCCTGACTTGAACACCAGGCGCGCGACTTCCAGGTTGCTAGAGGTTCCAAGTTTGTGCATCAAGTGCCGGCGGTGCACGTCCACCGTGCGATAACTGATATTCAGGGCCAAGCCGATTTCCTTGCTCGTCCGGCCTTCGGCGATCAATTTGACGATCTCCCTTTCACGCGGAGTAAGCTGCTGCAGGCGGGCATCAACGGCCCGCGCGTCGCTGGAATGGGCGCTCATCTCCCGGCTCCGGTCCAGGGCATCGGCCACGCATTTGAGCAAGACTTTTCCATCTATCGGCTTGGTCAGGAAGTCCGTGGCGCCGTTGCGCATCGCCTTTACCGCTGCAGGGATGGTGCCGTAACCCGTGAGAAAAACCGCCGCGAGATTGATGTTGCGCCGCCGCAATGAGTCATGCAGTTCCAGCCCGTTCATGCCAGGCATATTCAAGTCCAGAATTATGCAGCCCTCGCATTCCGGCGTGCAGCGAGCCAGAAATGCGTCCGTTCCGGCAAATACGTTGACGGTATAGCCGGCCGTCTCGAGCAGCAGCGCAAGCGAGTCCCTCATTGCCTGGTCATCGTCCACGATATATACCTTGTCCCGGCTGTTCATGCGCGCTCCCTATTTTTCGAATGGCAATGTGAGGTGGAAAGTGGCCCCGGGCGCCTCACCCGGATCGCACCACAACTGTCCGCCATTTGCCTCGATCAGCGAGCGGCTGATTGCGAGGCCCATGCCGATTCCTTTTGCTTTGGTGGTAAAGAATGTCTCGAACAGATGCCCCGCGTCCCGGGGATCGATACCCGGTCCGTTGTCGCGAATCGTTACCTGGGCGACATTCCTGTCCTTGCATGTGCGCACAGTTATGATGACCTCCGGTAGGGGAACGCCGGCGTCCCGCATGGCTTCAACCGCGTTATGAAACAGGTTGAGCAGCGCTTTCTGGAGATGGATCCGGTTGGCGCGCACGGGCGAAAGTCCGCGTTCCAGGGTCAGGCTGGTGCGGAAGTCCAGATCCATGTCTGTCCGGGCAAGCCGCAGCGCATCACGGATCTCGCGGTTCAGGTCGAGCGGTTGCCCAGTGCCGCTCCCCGTACTGAGCAATTCCAGTAGCATGCGGATAGTGTCGCCAGCGCGCAGCGCCTGGTCGCGGCTCTTTTCAATCGTGCCGCGCAGCCGTGACAAGTCGGGATTTGCGCCACCGAGCATCATCAGCGCGGCCTCTGTATAGGAAGAGATCGCACCCAGCGGCTGGTTCAGTTCGTGGGCAAAGGCGGCAGCGGTATGGGCGGCAATCTGGCTTTTTTGCAGCGCCTCCAGTTCCTGCCGGTGCTCCGCTGTCTGCCGTTCGGCCCGCTTGCGCTCGGTGGCATCCACCACGAAGACGTACACCAAATCCAGTCCGGGCCAATATGTCACCTCGATGTCGGCTGGCCAGACACTCCCGTCTTTGCGGCGATGTTCCGTCTCGAAGCGGTCATGCCCATTCTTCTTTATTCTGCCTTGATGGGCTTCCACTTCCTGCGGACTCTCTTTTGCCTCCAGGTCCGAAATACGCATGTGCAGCAACTCCTCGCGGCTATAACCGGATTGCCTGACATAGACGTCGTTGACCTCGATCAGGTGTCCCTGCATGTCGACAATCCAGAAGCCGTCGACCGCAGCCTGGATAACGGCGCGGTAACGCGCTTCGCGCACCACCAGCTGCTCTTCCAGAAGCTTGCGTTCAGTAACGTCGCGATTCACGCCGACCATGCGCAACGCCCGCCCGTCCGGTACGCGCTGCGTCACCCTGCCCTCGCTCTGCACCCACATCAGGCTGCCGTCGCGCCGCCTCACGCGGAGGGTCACATTGAATTCAGTCGCGCCCTTTCCCTTGACCGCCTCGATGATGGCATTCCGGGCTGTCTCTCGATCTTCCTCCAGAACCAGTTCCGTCAGGGCCTGTATTGTCGTCGCGGTCGGAACGCGCGCACCGCCGAGCAGCCAGGACCAGGATTCGGACAGACGGACACTGCCTGTCTCCAGATCGAAGTCCCACACCGCCAGATCGGTGGCATTGATTGCCTGCCGCATGCGCTCCTCGCTGATGGCAGGCTCGGCGCTGACAGGCGCAAGCTCGATCTCGTGCGCGCGCAATGCCCGCCGCAGGCGCAGCTGGGCTAGGGCATCCCATTGTTCCGCCGCGCGCGGCGCTCGTTCGAGCCGCTCCTCGGCGCGGCGAAACAGCTCTCGCTCATTCATGCTGCATATTCCTTGTCCATGGAAGGTGGGAATGCATAGATACAGCAATGTGCCTATCCTACCGCTCCGCTCCGGTATGGGCAATGGGTTGACGAACGGATAAATCCGGAAATACAACGCGAGCCTGCACGTCGCGTTGCCTCGCTCGCGCCCCCCTGCTCTGCGCATGACAACGATGTCCGTGTCGCGGCCGAAATAAAAGATCCCCGGGAGGTGCTCCCGGGGACCGGCACGGCCTTGACCAAGGGGGAAGAGTCCAGGCCGTTTACCAACAGAGCGCAGGGCTGAGGTCGCACGTCGCGCATGATACCAACGGCAGGGTGGGCACGCCGGGCCGGGCCGGACGGGAGCGGCACGCACGGAACGTGCAGCTTCTCCTGCCCTCAAACCGTCGCGATATTCGCCGCCTGCTTGCCATCAGGGCCGATCGACATCTCGAAACGCACGCACTGATTGGGCCAGAGCGGCCTCGAACAATTAGACCTGGTGGAGGCGAATTGCGCGAAAAGATCCTCGCCACCATCATCAGGCGTGATGATCCCGTACCCTTTTTCCTCGTTCAATCATTTCACCGTACCCATTGCCACAGGATTTCCCTTCATAGAATCCAACTGACTCGCGCGCCGGGCCATACGCAAAAAATGAGGAATGCTCAGAAAGGAAGCGTCAGGCCGGCAAGACGCCATGCCCCCCTCACGGAGTGGCCCGCGCGCCGGTAATACACAAAGTTGTCGAAGAACCGCATCAGTTCGGAGAATTGCTTCATGGAAATCCTCCTTTCCAGTATGAGGCGCGGCCATGCTGGCCGCGCGGACGATACCGGCATCTTTGCGCTAGGCAAACACGGCCGGCGATGGCTGCGCAATCAGGCGCAGCATGGTGTGTCCCGCATTGCTGAGGCACACCAGGCTCAAGGCGCAGAGGAAAGCGGCGCCCGCGCGCGGTTGCACCTCGAACGCATGGCCGATATGGCACAGAAAGTTGAAATAGGGATTCGGCTGCCCATTCTGCAGCAATTCCACGCTGGCGAACTGCGGCAGCACCCTGGAAACATGCTGGCTGGCCAGTTCGGCGCGCGCATAGCCGAAAAATTCCTCGCCGAGATCGCTGCAATCAACGATCACGCCCTCTGCGTCCAGCGTCAGCGCTGGCGGCTCGCGCCACCCGTCGCGCCCGTCCATGCTTTCCGCCGCACCCGCCGCGGCCGGGGTCACGTCGTTTCGTGCCGGTGCGGCCGCCTGCAATTCCGCGGCGAGCGCCCTGCCGGTATTCCTGGATGAATTCATGTCGCGCTCCTTGGCTTTATGCACATGTCACGTACGGCATCTTGCCGTCGCGGACAGGCAATGTACGGCCCTCCGCTCACCCGCCTCAATACCATCGAATGCTTAAGCGCGCCACATAGCGGGCGTTTCCGCCGGCCTGCATAGTGTAAAGCCCCACGACGGGCTGCTGACACACCTGAATTTGCGGCGGGGCCTTATCGGCAGCACGCCCGCGCCGAACGGTAACGCGCGGCCAGCGGGCCGTCACCGCGCAGCGCTACGCGCCCTGACCGCGAATCATTATTAAGTGTTAACGCGTATTGATACCCTGATGGGGTTAGTTTAGTTTTCACATCGCTCTCCTCAGTTTCGTTGACTTTCCAATCACCAGTTCCATTGACTTTCCAGACAAGAGAAGGGATGCGAAATGGGTTCCTCCACTGATTTCCGTGCCCGCTACAACCGACGCTATGGCCGCGTGGCGCTTGTATGCGCCGCACAGCGCTCCTGAACGTCGCAATCGGAAACTGCGTGCCGGAGAACATCATCCATCATGCCCTGGTGCTGAATCTGCACCAGCCTGCGGGCAACCTGCAGTCCCAGCTCGCGGCAGAAACGCCCGAAATTCTGCGCGCACTGGACCGCATACCGCGCACGCTCTGGGGCTACGAGGACGTTGCGCGCGTTCATCTTTCGCTGTCCGGCACCTTGCTGGAAACCCTGCGCGATCCGGAATTCCAGGGCAGCGTGTACGGCATCGTCGATTGCGGCTCCCTGCTCTGGCATTTTCAGAATCTTGCGCTGTTTCGCATTCTGGGGACAGCCTATTACCACCCCGTTCTTCCCTTGATTCCGGAGGCGGACCGCGAAGAACATCTGGCGCGCTGGCGCGGGATTGCCGGCCACCTGTTTTGGCGCGAGGAATTTCACGGCTTCTGGCCTCCGGAAATGGGCTTTACCATGGAACTGATCCCGCTGCTCAGGCGAATGGGCTATCGCTACGTGCTGGTCGACAGCGAACATGTTTCGGCGGTCACGCCCATGTCGTGGGAGACGTTGCGCTATCGGCCGCATATTGCCCGCTACGGCGGCGACGAAATAGTGGTCGTGGTGCGCGATCGCGAACTATCCAATGCGCAGCAATCCGGGATGGACTTTGACTGGTTTGCCGCAGAGGTAGAGGCGCGCACCCGGTGGTGCGGCTTCCCGCCCCTGGTCGTCACCGCGACGGATGGCGATAACGGCGGATGGTTCCGCAATCCTGACTATGCCGCCAATTTTTGGGGGTATTACAGGAATCTGCTGGAACAGGCACGCCGCCCGGATGGCAGAATACGCCCGGTGTTCATAGAGGACTATCTGGATCGCCACGGCGCATACGGCGAGGTGCATGTCGCAACCGGCGCCTGGAACACCGGGTGGCACCATGGGCATGGATTCGTGCAGTGGACCGGATCGGAGCGCCAGCGGTCCGCCCTGGCGAGAGTGGCGGAGACGAGCAGGCGGGTGCACGATGCGCAGCGGCGCGCACAGGCCGGCGCCCTGCGCAAAGGCACGCGGGATTATTGGCTGGAAGCGGCGATGTGGCGGCTGTTGCGCGCGGAGACCAGCTGTAACTTCTTCTGGGGCGAGGCGTGGGTGCCTCACGCACACCAGGATCTGGACGGATGCCTGCATTGCCTGGACAAGGCGAGCCGCCACGGTGCGTAAGCTGCATGCCGGGACAACCACATAACCTGGGGGCGAGCGCGGCATGTACATCGTGATGGTGGCATCGGAATGCGCGCCGGTCGCCAAGGTCGGCGGCCTGGGCGACGTGGTCTACGGACTTAGCCGTGAACTGGAAATTCGCGGCAACGCCGTCGAGATCATCCTGCCGAAGTACGATTGCATGCGCTACGACCACATCTGGGGATTGCAGGTCAGCCATCAGGACTTGTGGGTGCCCTGGTTCAATTACCGCGTGCATTGCACTGTCTATTTCGGCTTCGTGCACGGGCGCAAATGCTTCTTCATCGAACCGCATTCCCCTGACAATTTTTTCAATCGCGGTGCTTACTACGGATTTCCGGACGAGCACATGCGCTTCGCTTTCTTTTCCAAGGCTGCGCTCGAATTCATGTACGTCAGCGGCAAACGGCCGGACGTCATCCATACCCACGACTGGCAGACCGCACTGGTCCCGGTCATGCTGTACGAAATCTACCAGCAAGCGGGGATGGGCAACTGCCGGGTCTGCCACACCCTGCACAACATCAAGCACCAGGGCATCGCGGGCGAGAACGTATTGTGGTTTACCGGCCTGAACCGCCCGGACTACTATTACAGCGGCAGCCGGATGGGCGACGATTTCAACCCCAGCGCCATCAATTTCACCAAGGGTGCCATTGTGTACTCCAACTTCATCACCACGGTGTCACGGACCCATGCCTGGGAGATCAGGCACACCGAATGGGGCTACGGCCTCGGCCATATCCTGCATCTGCGCCAGAACAAGTTCGGCGGCGTGCTCAATGGCCTGGACTACGAAATGTGGAACCCGGAGACGAATCCTGCCGTGCCGGTCCATTACGGCGCCGACACCTTTTCCCGGAAAAAGGGGAATACGCGCGCCATGCGCGACCGCCTCTGGCTGCGCGAAGCGGACAAACCGGTGGTCGCCTATGTCGGCCGGCTCGACATGCAGAAAGGTGTTGCGCTGATCCGGCATGCCCTCTTCCGCGCCCTCGAGCGCGGCGCGCAGTTCGTGCTGCTGGGTTCCAGCCCGGAGCTCGGAATCAATGCGGAATTCTGGGAGCTGAAGCGCGCTCTCAACGACAACCCCGACTGCCACCTGGAGATAGGCTACAACGAGGAACTGGCCCATCTGATTTACGCCGCAGCCGACGTGCTGGTGGTACCCAGCCTGTTCGAGCCCTGCGGCCTGACCCAGATGATCGCGCTGCGCTACGGCGCCGTTCCTGTCGTCCGCGCGGTCGGCGGCTTGGCCGACACGGTTTTCGACCGGGACTATTCCGACCGGCCGGTGGAACAGCGCAACGGCTATGTGTTCTACCAGTCCGACAATTTCGCACTCGAATCCGCCCTCGACCGGGCAATCGGCTTGTGGTTTCGCTACCCGGAGGCATTCCGCGAACTGGCGGTGCGCGGCATGCGGTGCGATTATTCGTGGAACCGGCCGGGCGCCGACTATCTCAATATCTATGAAACGATACGCCACAAGTGAGGCGCCCAAATAAAGGAGCATCCCTATGAACAAACTGCCGGAATACATCGATGGCTTGCCCAACATCTGCGGAGCGGAGGACGACATCGAGCGCGCCATCAGCGAGAGCCGCGACCGGCCTGTTTTTCTCCCAGACAGCCGCATTGATTTTTCCCGGATCAAGAGCGCGTTCGCCAATGCGCTGCACATGCACCAGCCACTGATTCCCGCTGGAGGCGGCGATCTGGCAACGGCCGAGGTCATCGGTAATCTCCAGCACATGATGGAGCACCAGGACGTGGGCGACAACCACAACGCCCCGGCCTTTGCCTGGTGTTACAAGCGCATGGGAGAATTCATTCCGCAACTGGTGAACGAAGGCAAGGAACCGCGCATCATGCTGGAATATTCCGGCACACTGTTCCACGGTCTGCGCAAGATGGGCGCCAATGACGTCATCAGCGCCCTGGAAACCATCACCTGCAACCCGCAATACCGGCACTGCGTCGAGTGGCTCGGCATGCCGTGGGGACACGCGGTGGCGCCATCGACCCCGGCTCAGGACTACAGACTGCACGTCCGGGCATGGCAGCATCACTTCGCGGCGATATTCGGCACCGAGGCCGTGACGCGGGTGCGCGGGTTTTCGCCGTCCGAGATGGCGCTGCCCAATCATCCGGATGTCGCCTATGCCTTCGTCAAGACGCTGAAGGACTGCGGCTACCAGTGGGTACTGGTGCAGGAGCACACGGTGGAAGAGCCCGCCGACGGCTGGAACCCGCGCCGCCCGCACCTGCCGCACCGGCTGGTATGCACCAATTCCGCAGGCGAAACCGCCAGCATCATCGCCATCATCAAGACACAGGGATCGGACACCAAGCTGGTTGCACAGATGCAGCCGTGCTACGAAGCGCGCAGCGTGGCCCGCATCGAACTTGCCGGCCGCTCCGTACCGCCCCTGGTGACGCAAATCGCCGATGGCGAAAACGGCGGTGTCATGATGAATGAATTCCCGCCAAAGTATATGGACGTGATGCGCGAAGCCAGCGGCTCCGAAACACCGCCGATGAACACCACCGAGTACCTGGAACATCTGTTCGCACAGGGCGTGACGGAGAATGACCTGCCGGTGGTCCAGCCCATATTCAATCGCCAGATCTGGGAGCGCATGAAGCCGGGCGAAGGCCCGGAACGGCTGGCCAGCGTGATCTCGGAACTGAAAAATGAAGACTATCGCTTCCACATGGAAGGCGGCAGCTGGACCAATAACATGTCCTGGGTGCACGGCTACGATTCCGTGCTGAAGCCGATGGAACAGGCGAGCGCGAATTTTTACCGCACGGTCATCGAGAAGGGCGTGCCCTCCTCCGACCCGCGCTATCGCAAGGCGCTGTTCCATCTGCTTTCCGCCGAAACCAGTTGCTACCGCTATTGGGGAGAAGGCATCTGGACGGATTATGGCCGGGAACTGAGCAGGCGGACCAATGCCATCCTGGATCACGACTTCTGATACACCAAGCCGAAAGGGGCCGGTCATGAACGACATCATTCCAGACGCCGAGTTATGGCGGATCAGCGAAGCACGGCACCACGACCCGTTCGCCGTACTGGGGCGCCATGAGGAAGGGGAAACGACCGTGGTGCGCGCCTTCATTCCGCGCGCCGTGGAGGTGCAAATTGCGGAAGGCGGCCTGCCGATGACCCGCCTGCCTCAAGGAGACCTGTTCGAATGGCGCGGCGACGGCCGCGACCTGCCCCAGCATTACAGCCTGATCTGGCATGATGCCGAGCGCAGGGAACACATTGCGCGCGACCCGTATACCTTCCGTCCGCAAGTGGGCGATCTCGACCTGCACCTGTTCGCCGAAGGCAGGCACCGCCATGCCGGCGCCTTCCTGGGCGCGCATGCGCACGAAGTCGACGGCGTTCCCGGAATCCTGTTTGGCGTGTGGGCACCCAACGCGGAGCGCGTCAGCGTAGTCGGCGACTTCAACGGCTGGGACGGACGGCGTCATCCGATGCGGGTATGCGGCGGCAGCGGCATATGGGAACTGTTCATCCCCGACCTCGGGCCTGGACGCATCTACAAATACGAGATACGCAACCGCCACAGCGGACAGATCCTGCTCAAGGCCGATCCCTGCGGCGAGCAGCATGAATTGCGGCCGCGCACCGCGTCCGTGATTGCGGGACGCAGCGCGTACAACTGGGAGGACAAAGCGTGGATCGAGAACCGGCAACAACGCGACTGGCTGCATCTGCCGATGTCGGTGTACGAAGTCCACCTCGGCTCCTGGCAACGCGGACAGGAAGGGGAATTCCTCGGCTATCGCGAAATCGCACACCGCATGGTGGACTATGTGAAGGTCATGGGTTACACCCATATCGAGCTGCTGCCTATCACTGAACATCCTTACGATTTATCCTAGAGCTACCAGACCACGGGTTATTTCGCGCCGACCAGCCGCTTCGGCGAACCCGACGATTTCCGCTATTTCGTCGATCACTGCCACGGCAACGGTATCGGTGTTCTGCTCGACTGGGTGCCCGCCCATTTTCCCAAGGACGCCCACGGCCTCGCGCGATTCGACGGCACTCCTCTGTACGAGCACGCCGATCCGCGTTTGGGCGAGCATATGGACTGGGCCACGCTCATATTCAACTACGGCCGCAATGAGGTGAGGAGTTTCCTCATCTCCAGCGCCGTATATTGGCTGGAGGAAATGCACATCGACGGACTGCGCGTGGACGCCGTCGCGTCCATGCTCTATCTGGACTATTCGCGGCGGGAAGGCGAATGGGTGCCCAACCAGTATGGCGGCCGCGAGAACCTGGTCGCCATCGATTTCCTGCGCGAGCTGAATGTCGCGGTCCACGAACAGTGTCCCGGCATCCTGATGATAGCGGAGGAATCCACGTCCTGGCCGCAGGTGAGCCGCCCCACCTATCTCGGAGGCCTGGGATTCGACATCAAGTGGAACATGGGATGGATGAACGACACCCTGCGCTATATGGAGCATGAGCCGATACACCGCAAGTACCACCACGACCTGCTCACCTTCAGCATGCTGTATGCCTTCACCGAGAACTTCATGCTTCCGTTCTCGCACGACGAGGTGGTGCACGGCAAGCACGCCATGCTCACCAAGATGCCCGGAGACGAGTGGCAGCGCCACGCGAACCTGCGCATGCTGCTGACCTACCAGTTCACTCACCCCGGAAAGAAGCTCATGTTCATGGGTATCGAGTTCGGGCAGGGGCGCGAATGGAACAGCGCGGGCATACTGGACTGGTACGTCCTCCAGTATCCGCTGCACCAGGGCATGCAGCACTTGGTAAAGGACCTCAACCAGCTCTACCGCAACTCGCCTGCCCTGTACCGTTACGAGTTCGACTGGCAAGGCTTCGAATGGATAGACTGTCACGACTCGCAGCAATCCGTCATCAGCTTCCTGCGCAAGGGGGATGGCGACGAATTTCTGGTCATCGTGGTAAACATGACGCCGGTCCCGCGCCACGATTACAGGCTGGGCGTGCCGCAGCAGGGCCGCTACCACGAAGTACTCAACTCGGACGCCGCCTGCTACGGCGGCAGCAACGTGGGCAACGCGTCGCAGGAGATCGAAGCCGAGGCGGCGCCGTGGATGAACCGGCCGTATTCCATCGCGCTCACCCTGCCGCCGCTGGCGGCTATCGTGCTGGCGCGCACGCCGGCGCGCGACGCGGCGCCCCTCCGGGCCAGCAAGCCGGTCTAGGAGGCCGCGCGGGGAAAGGTGATTGCCATGGCGGTTCCCGCACCGCCTTCGCCCGCGCCGGCGGCAATCGTGGCGTGATGGCGCTCGGCAACCTGCTTGACGATGGACAGGCCCAGCCCGCTTCCGGTGACGTTCGCGCCGGGAACGCGATAGAAGCGCTCGAACACCCTTTCCCGGTCCCGCTCCGGAATGCCGGGTCCGGTATCGCTGACGATCAGGCGCGCCTGCCCGTCTTCCTCGTTCAGCGTAACCGTGACTGCCCCACCCTCGTCCGTATAGCGTATCGCATTGTCGAGCAGATTTCCGACCGCCGCCTGCAAGCCGTTTTCCTCGCCGTTTACCAGGACCGGGTGCGCCAGCCGGGTGCGGACTTCTATCCGCCGCAATTCCGCCAGGGGTGCGATTCCCGCCACCACTTGTTCCACCAGCGCAGCGAGGTCCAGTGGTTCCAGGCGGCTCGGCACTTCAGGCTCCTGGCGGGCCAGCGTCAGCAACTGGCTGACCAGGCGTGACGAGCGCCGGATACCTTTGCGCAGCGCGGCGATCGCCGTGCTGCGTTCTTCCGGGCTGTCCGCCTGCTCGATGATGTCCGCCTGCAGGGCCAGCGCCGTCAGCGGCGTGCGCAGTTCGTGCGCGGCATCCGCGACAAACCGGCGCTGCGACGAGATGGATGCCTCCAGCCGTCCGAGCAGGCTGTTGAGAGCCAGCAGCAAGGGGCGGATTTCCATGGGAACCCTGTCGGCGGCCAATGGCGTCATCGAGGATGCGTCGCGCCGCTCCACCTCGGCGACGACGCTGGTCAGCGGGCGCAGGCTTTGCCGCACGCCGAACCAGCCGAGGACGGCAAGCATGGGCACCAGCACCGCAAGCGGCAGCAGCATGCGCATGGCCATTTCCAGGGATGCTTCCTCCCGGGTCGCCTGCGGCTGTGCCGCTTGTATGATCCGGTCACCGGACACCAGCATGAACACCCGCCATGCCTTTCCGCCCGCTTTCGCATCTGCAAAGCCGCTGCCGCCGGGCAGTCCCAGCTCGACCGCCGGCCGTGAGGAATACAGGCGTTTACCTTTCGCATCCCACAGCTCGACCATGAAGTCGGTGTCGTCATCACCGGATGTCGCCATGGTTTCCATCTGGCGCTCCATGGCGGGCGCGGCATATTTCATGGAGTAGGCGATCTGCTGCAACTGGGAATCGAACATCTCCCCCACTTCTTCCTCGGACTTCAAAAACGTCGCGATACCGGCCGCGAGCCCGGCCACCAGCAAGCCCGTCGATAGCCACGCGAGCAGGTTGTTACGTATCGATCTCATCCGGGTCCGCCACGCGGTATCCCGCGCCCCTCACGTTCTCGATTGTTCTCGCGCCCAGTTTGTGGCGCAGCTTGTGGATGTGGACCTCCACCGCGTTGCTGTCGACCTCCTGTCCCCAGCCGTACAGCACCTCCTCCAGTTCCCGACGCGAGCGCACCGCCCCTGGCGATGCCATCAAGGCGTGCAGCAGGCTGAATTCCCTGGCCGACAGGCTGACCTGTTCGCCGCGCATTGTCACCTGACGGGTCACGGTGTCCAGGCTCAATGCCCCCAGGCTGATCAGCGGCTGCGTCCGCCCATGCCTGCGGCGCGTCACCGCATGGATACGGGCTTGCAGTTCCTTGAGGTCATAGGGCTTCACCAGATAATCGTCGGCGCCTGCATTCAGGCCGGCAACCCTGTCGTCCACGGCGTCCCGCGCAGTGACGATCAGCACTGGAACCTCATTTCCGCGGCCGCGGATTTCGCGCAGCAGGGTCAGGCCGTCCTTGCCGGGCAAGCCCAGATCGAGAACCATCAAGTCGTAAACATCGTTTTTCAGGGCGAGCCCGGCGCGTTTGCCGTCCTGCACCCAGTCCACCGCGTGGCCGGATTTGCCCAGCCCGAGCTGCAGGCTCTCCCCTATCATCGCATCGTCTTCGACGAGCAACAGACGCATATTCCGTTCTCCATGAGTCCGCATGGCCGCGCCCTGCCCAAAAGTCGCGACGCCAGGCGCCACGCTGCATGTGGGCCGCGGAAAAACCCAAGGATAGCGCAACGCCGCACGCGCGAATACCCATGCTTCGCCATTTTGGCGTGCGCCGTCATGGATGCCGGAATTAGACCTTGCGCCCATCGCCGCGCCATCTGTGGGTAAGGTCGAACAGCACCGGCATGATGAACAGCACCAGCGGAAACTGGGCTGCCAGGCCGGCAATGATGGCCACGGCCAGCGGTTGCTGCATGGCGGACCCCTGGCCTATGGCCAGCGCCAGCGGCATCAGCGTCAGGATGGCGGCAAGCGTGGTCATCCCTATCGGGCGCATCCGGTTTTGTCCGGCCAGGATCAGGGCAGCCTGCCGCGGCATCGTCGCGGCCAGACTCCGGTATTCCGAAAAATAGAAGATGGCGACCTCGGTGACGATGCCCACGATCATGGTCATGCCCATCATGGAAGAAATATTGAGTTCTATGCCCGTAATCCACAGTGCGATGAATACCGCAGACAGCGACATGACAGGGATAGCCATGATGGAAAGCGCAACGCGGAACCGCTCGTAGAGAAAAAGCAGCAGCAGGAACACCAGCGCGACGGCCGCAGCGAGCACCTTGAGCAGGCCTTTAAACGCCTGCTGCTGCTGCTGATAAAGACCGCCCAGCTGGTAATAGACGCCGCCCGGCAGCATGTCCGGCGCATCCATCACCCGCTTCACCTCGTGGATTGCCGAACCCATGTCGCGTCCGCTGATACGGGCCGTGACCGCCACCATGCGCTTGAGGTTGTCCCGGTTGATCTGCGGCTGGCCGGAAACGGCGACAACGTCCGCCACGCGCCGCAAGGGAAAGAGATGGCCGTCGGGGGCGCGCAATTGCAGGCCGCCGACCTTCGCCGCGGTATTGCGCGCGCCGGGCGGCAGCCACACGCGCACGCCGACCATCTTGGGACCGCTCTGGAACCGGGTGGTTACGGTGCCGGCCAGCATGGTGCCCAGCGCCTGGGTCACGCTGGCAGGATCCACGCCCTGCAGCGCGGCGCGCGTGCGGTCGACATGAATTTCCAGCGCATCGCCCGCCGGATTGATGCCGTCGCGCACGTCGACCACGCCGCGGATGCGCCCGATTGCGGCCGCAGTCTTTCTTGCGAGGCGCGCCAACTGGTCGGTGTCATCCGAGTAGATCTTGATCTCGATCGGCTGCGGCACTGCCGTGAGGTCACCGATCAGATCCTCCATCAGTTGCGCCAGTTCGATGTCCAGGCCCGGCACCCGCTTCTCGATTTTCGCGCGGATGTCGGCCATGACCTGGTCGATGGGCGCACGCGGCTGCGGTTTCAGGCGGATAAAGAAGTCGCCTTCATTGGATTCGCTGACCCCGCCGCCCAACTGGGCGCCCGTGCGCCGCGAATAGGTATCGACATTCGGATTGGACTTGATGATCTGCTCCGCCTGGCGCAGCAGGCGGTCGGTTTCGGTGAGCGAGGTTCCGGGACGGGCCCGGTAATCCAGGATGAACCCGCCCTCGTCCATGCTCGGCATGAAACCGGTGCCCACCGCACGGTAACAAAGCATACCGGCGGCGAGCAGTGGAACGATGACGGCCAGCACCCAGGCCGGTTGCGCGAGCATCCGCACCATCGCGCGGTGGTACGTCTCGTGGACACGTGCACCTATCGTCCCCTCATGTTCCGATTCCGCATCTTTTTCCGTGAGCCAGTGGTCCGCGAGGATGGGCACGGCAAGCCAGGTCACCAGGAACGAGATCAGCAGGCTGGCCGCCATGGTCAGGGACAGCGCCTTGAAGAAGGCGCCCGTAACGCCATCCAGGAAGGCCAGCGGCACGAAGATCACGATGGTGGCCCCGCTGGAGCCTGCCAATGGCCTGAAGAACGCCATCGCCGCATGCATGACGCGTTCGTGGTGCGGCATTCCGCCATCGCGCAGACGGCGCACGATCTGTTCGACCATGACGATCGCGTCGTCTATGATCAGGCCGACGGCGGCCGCCATGCCGCCCAGCGTCATGATGTTGAAGCTCATCCCCAGCAGGTTGAGCAGCACTACGGTGATCGCCAGCGAGGCGGGCACCACCAGGACGGCGATCAGCGTCACCTTCAGGTTGCGCAGGAACAGGAGCAGCACCAGGGCGGCAAGCACCACGCCGATCAGGATCGCATCGCGCACGCTGGCGGCGGAAGCGGTCACCAGCTGGCTCTGGTCGTACCAGTTGGCGATCCTGACACCGGGCGGCAGCTTGGGGCGGAACCCGGCGAGGCGCGCCTTCACGTCCGCCGCGATCTGCACGCTGTTGCCGTTGGGTTGCTGATATATCTGGAACAGCACCGCATCATGGCCATCCGCGTTGACCCGCATCCACTGCGGGACGACGGAACGGCTGACGGTGGCGACATCCGCCACGCGCACCAGCCCGCCGCTGCCTGCCCTGAGCACCGTGCTGCCGATCTGCGCCGCATTGTGCAGCGGCGTGTTTACGATGGCGAGATAGAGCTTGTAGTGGTCCTCCAGCCGGCCGACGGCCGTGGTGACATTGGCCCCGGAAAGCGCGCGCGTGACATCACTCAGCGCCAGACCATATGCCTGCAGCCGCGCGGGATCGACCGCTACCTGGTATTCCTCCAGCGCACCGCCCATGATCTGAACCCGGGCTACACCGTCGATCGATGATAACAAGGGGCGGATGCCGAACTGGGCAATGTCGTGCAGCCGTGTGAGCGGCACGGTGTCGGACGTCAGGCTGTAGGCGATAATGGGGAATACCGTGGGATCCATGCGCCGGGTGTCGACCCGGATGCCCGCCGGCAGCGTGGGCATGATGCGCGCGACGGCCGCGTTGACCTGCAGCGTCGCGGCGGCCATGTCCACGCCCCAGCCGAAGTTCACGGAGATTTCGGCAGTGCCGCGGCTGGTGGTGGAACGTATGCTCTTCACGCCCTGCACGCGGCGTATCGCCTCTTCCACCGGCGTCGTCACCTGCAGCGCCATCTGCTCGGCGGGCCGGTCTCCACTGTCCAGCGATACCTCCACCCGCGGAAAATTCACATTCGGAAACAGCGAAACCGGCAGCCTGAACGCATCGAATAGGCCGCCCACGGCGAGCAGCAGCAGCAGGAACAGGATGGAGCGCCGGTGAAACTGCACCCAGTTGCCGAAATTCACCGCCCCTGCTCCCGGACCGCCATGCCATCCTGCAGTTCATAATTGCCCAGCGTCACCACCGGGAGGTCAGGCAGGTTCGGCGTCAACACCTCCACCCGCTTCCCGTCCTCCAGGCCCGTGGTGACCGCGACCCGATGCGCCCTCCCGTCTTCGACCTGAAATAGATAGGCGCCGCCCTCGTCCTTCAACACTGCCTGCCTGGGAACGGCCTGTGCCTCGTGGCGGTCGACCGCAATGTCGCCACGAACACGCGTGCCCGGCAGCAAGGCGCCGCCCTTGAACACGACGCGCACATCGATCAATTGGGTCTGCGGATCGATCTGGCCCGACACCTGGCGCACTTCCCCTTCGACCGTCTGGCCGGGATTGAACACAGGCGTCAGCGCGACCTTGAGCCCCGGTTTTATTGCGGCGCCGTCTTCCGGCTGTATGCCCAGCTGCACCTCCGTCGCACCAGTGTGCACCAGTTGCAGCAGGGTGGCGCCACCGGCGAAGGTGTCCCCCGGCGCAACGGCGACCGATGCCACCGTGCCGCTGAATGGCGCAAGCAGCTTGTTGCCGCGCACACCGGGGCCGCCGTTGCGCTGCGCCCTTTGCGCTGCCTGCGCATCCTTCAGCCCGCGTTCTGCGGCGGACAGTTGCGAACGGGTGGCGAGTTGCTGGGCAAACAGCGCCTGCACCCGCGCCAGTTCGCCTTGAGCGTAGGCAACCGCATGGGCCGCCTGACTCTGCGCCAGCGCCGTTTGCGGTGTGGCGTTGGCTTCCAGCAGCGTCATGCCGCGCGCCACCTGTTGCCCGCGCGTAACCCGCACGCGGGTGACCGTCCCAGCCATGGCAAAATTCAGATTCAGCATGGCGCCAGGCGCAGGCACCACCGCGCCATACCCTGACACCGTGCCCTGCATTTCCGTACGCTGGACCGGGCCCGTTTCCACGAGCGCGCTGACATCGTGGGTCCCGTCGGCCCGCGCCGCCCCGTGCAGCCCGCACAGCAGTAATCCCGCGGTCAACGCCACTTTGTACCCGCGCAAAGGCGGCCGTGCTTCGGTGTGCCCGGGGTTCATCCGCACGGTAGAAATCAAATGTATCATGTTGAATTTACTGTAAACAAGCTTACACGTCTACGGCGCACGGCGCGCACCGGGAAGGCGGGCGAGCAGCACCTGGCAGCATGATACTACCGGCCTGCTTAACGGAAACTTAAGGGTGGGAAAGAAGGAAATCTGAACCGGGGCAGAACCGGCAAAGGGGAGGCATCTTCGGTAAGTCCCTAAGGCCTGAGGAACACATCCACACCAGACGGCGGACGTATCGCCGAAGCCGGCAGCGTCGCCCCGGTCCGCCACTTATCGAGCGCCATGCGCTTGCCTTCGCCTTGCACCAGGAAGGCGGCCGCCCGCGACTGGCTCAGCCGCTGCGGACTCAGCGAGACGCGCTCGGCCGGGGGCTTGGGTGCGTTGTGCACGGCAATGGCGGCGGGCAAATTCGTCGCAGCTTCCCAGTCGCCCCCCGGAAACAGGCTGGCAGTATGACCATCCTCGCCCAGGCCGAGGATCACCAGGTCGAAGGTGCCGACGGCTGCGAGTTCGGCGGAATAGACCTCGGCGGCGCTTGCCGCACCGCGCTCCGCCGGGATGGGATGGATTTGCGCGCCGGGAATGGCCACCTGCCCCAGCCATTCCTCCTGCGCCATGCGGCTGTTGCGCGCGGGATCGCCGGGTGGCAGACAGCGCTCGTCACCGAAATACACATGCCATGCCCGCCACTCAGTGCGGGCATCCCGCAGCAGGCGATAGACCGAGCGCGGCGTATTGCCGCCTGCCAGCACGACAATGAAGGCCCCGCGCTCGGATATCGCGTTCGCAGCCGCCCCCAGGATGAAGTCGCGCGCGGCTTCATGGAAAGCCGGATCGCTGCCGAACGTATGCCAGCGGCAGACCTGCGGCTCGATCATGCCGTGTTCGCCTTGTCCGCGATACAGGCCAACAGGTCGTTCCAGGAATCCACGAACGACTGCGCGCCCTTGACCTGCAGTTCGGCGGCCAGCGCCACGGCGTCAACGCCGTGACCCGCGAATTCAGCGATATAGCGGCCGAGCGTGCCGCCGGTCAGCAGGCCTCGGGTAATGTTGTCCAGCCACAGGCTCTGTCCGCTGTCGTGCAGTTTTTGCAGTTTATTCATCGCTCTTCGTCGGCCGCGTCGGGCCGCACGCTCCGCCGTTGATCAAGCCCTGAAACATGTCTCCTCCATTGCGCAAACCCCGTCCGGGCAATTCCGGGCTGCACAGTCCGGTCCGCCGTCCGCGCCTAAGAGGGCGGATTATGCCAGCCGCCGTCCGCCTCAATCAGCGCGTCCGCCGCGGCCGGGCCCCAGGTCCCCGGCTGATAGATATTGACCGGTGGACAGTTTCTCAACACCGGGTCGATCGCGGCCCACGCCGCTTCGACCGCGTCCTGCCGGGTGAACAGCGCGCCGTTGCCGGCTATGGCCTCACCCAGCAATCTTTCATAGGGCGTTTCCGCACCGGGATGGGCGTCGAGCAGGAAGAGTTCGCGCTGCTCGCCGATGAATTCCTTGCCGGTCTGCTTGACGCGCGCGGCGAGTGCGACCTCCGAGTTGTCCGACAAGCGGAAGCGTATATAGTTGGCGCGCCCGTTCACCGGCGCCGAGTCGTCGAACAGCCGCTGCGGCGGCGGCTTCAATTGCACCAGCACTTCGGTGGCGGTGGACGCCAAGCATTTGCCCGAGCGCAGGTACCACGGTACCCCTTCCCAGCGCCAGGAGTCGACATACAGCCTGAGCGCACAAAACGTTTCCACATCCGAATCCGGCGCCACGCCCGGTTCCTGCCGGTATCCGGCATACTGGCCGCGCACCATGTCCTCCGGCCGCGCCGGGCGCATGGCCTGGAATACCTTGGCCTTCTCGACGTGCACCGCACCGTAGTTCTGATAGGCGGGCGGTTCCATGGCCAGCAGCGCCAGTATCTGAAACAGATGATTCTGAATTACGTCGCGCAGGCAGCCGGTATTTTCGTAGAATGCGCCGCGGCCCTTGATGCCGAACTGTTCGGCGAGGGTGATCTGCACGCTGGCAACACAATTCCGGTTCCATATGGGTTCGAGGAAGGAATTGGCAAATCGGAAATAGAGGATGTTCATGATCGCCTCTTTTCCGAGATAGTGGTCGATCCGGAAAATGGACCGTTCTTCGAAGGCCGACAGGGCGACGCGACTCAGTTCCTGCGCCGAGGCGAGATCGTGCCCGAACGGTTTTTCCACGATGAGACGCGCCTGCTGGTTAAGCCCGGCATCGCGCAGGCCCGCGATCACCCTCTCAAATAGCGCGGGCGGAATCGCCAGATAATGGGCTGGCCGTTGCGCCCCGTCCAGGCGCTGCGCCAGGCGGTGAAAGGTATCGGAATCCTTGTAGTCGCCGCTGACATAATCCAGTTGCGTCAGCAGCTTGTCCAGCGCGGTCCGGTCGTCGATGCCTCCGGCGCGGCCGATGCTCTCGACCACGCGCTCGCGCAGTTGATCTATGCTCCACCTGTCCAGTGCAACGCCAATCACCTTTGCGTTGAGCACGCCATGCTTGCACATCGCGTACAGCGCGGGAAAGATCATCTTTCCGGCAAGGTCGCCGGTTGCGCCGAACACCACCAGCGCGTCCGACGGTATCCGGTGCGGATCGCTAACCATGGTCGTCTCCCGTCATTTTTTTTCGTTATGGCCGCCGAACTGCTTGCGCATGGCCGAGAGCACACGGTCGGCATAGTCGGCCTCACCGCGGGAGGCAAAGCGGCCGAACAGCGCGGCGCTGATCACGGGAGCCGGCACACCCTCTTCCACCGCTGCCTGCGCTGTCCACCGTCCTTCGCCGGAATCGGAAACGTGGCCAGAGAATCCGGCCAGGTCGCCATCGCCCGCCAGGGCGGCTGCCGTCAGGTCCAGCAGCCAGGAAGCGACCACGCTGCCGCGCCGCCAGACCTCGGCTATGCGCGGAATGTCCATCTCGTACTGGTAAAACTCGGGCTCGCGCATCGGCGTGGTTTCGGCGTCTGCGTCGTGGCTGCGGGCGCCCGCATCGGCATGACGCAAAATGTTCAACCCCTCGGCATAGGCCGCCATCAGGCCGTATTCGATGCCGTTGTGCACCATCTTGACGAAGTGCCCGGCGCCGGCCGGCCCGCAGTGCAGGTAGCCGTGCTCGGCGGTGTCGGGCTCGCCTTCCCTGCCCGGCGTGCGCGGCGCGGCGTCCACACCGGGCGCGATGCTGCGGAAAATCGGATCAAGATGGTCGACGATCGGCTTTTCGCCGCCTATCATCAGACAGAAGCCGCGCTCCAGTCCGAATACGCCGCCGCTCGTACCGCAATCGACATAGTGCATGCCGCGGGCTGCGAGTGATTTTGCGCGGGTGATGTCGTCCCGGTAGTAGCTGTTTCCGCCGTCGATGATGATGTCGCCGGCTTGCATGCGCTCGGCCAATTCGCGGACCATATCCCCGGTCACTGCGGCCGGAAGCATGATCCACACCGCGCGCGGCGCCGGCAGCCTGGCCAGCAGGTCGTCCAGCGAGTCGGCGCCCTGTACCGCCGGCCCCACGATGGCCTCGACCGCCGCGGGATTCACGTCGTAGACCACACACCGGTGGCCGTCGCGCGTCAGCCGCCGCACCAGGTTTGCCCCCATGCGCCCCAATCCGATCATCCCCAGATGCATTGCAGGCTCCTTTTTTGTTTTGTCAGGTATTCTTGTAGAGCACCGGCGTGCCCGGAAGTTCGCCGGGACACGCCGCAGACGTTACGGGTTCGTCAACGGCATCCCGCACGACACGAATGCTGTGACCAGCACGGCGTACCAACCGTCCGTTCATCGCACGATTTGCATGGTGCGGAAATTGTACGCGCCCAAGCCATATCCTGCAAAAACATCCCGGATCGTAAAAAAACCGATACACGTACCTGACGCGGCACACTGTCCGACGCTTTAAACAGTGCCATCACCCAAAATTCAGCGGACATTATCAAGAATCTGTCCACACGCCCCTGTGTATAACCCGGTCCGGCCTGCCCCGCCGCTCCACTGTCGATACCTCGGGTGCAAGCCATTGCCCACCCGGCAATCGACTGGGCTGGGAGAATAAAACTTAAGTATCAAACAGATGGTGATTGACGCGCGCGATGATCAAAGGCCGCGCGCCTAACCTGGCCCCGGAACAGTATCATCGCGCTTCATCGGCGCGGCTGGCGCAAGCAAGAAAAATGGAACCAGTTGCCGAGTCTCTGGTCGTATTCAGGTAATTACGCGCCAATTCGGGCTGTGAAAATGAAACGTGCCGGACGATTGCTCTTTCTGCTGACCTTCGCATTGCTGCAATGCGTGTCCCCCCTTGCCCATGCGCATATCGGGGGCGACGCGTCCGGCGGCCGGTTCCACATTTTTCACTTTCATGATGTTCGGCATGTGCACGCGCACGCGAATGACCGCACGGCCTTCGTATCGAATGGCGGCCACCGGCTCCATGCCCCCGACTTGCCCGTGGTCAAGGTCCCCGACGGCAAGCGACGCAGCCACGCAACGGCCCCGCTCACCACCTCAGCAAGGGTTGCCGTCGGGATTCGCCCCGTGGCATCCGTTGCCCTCCGAAGATTCACCCGCCTGAACGACGAGCGCATCCCCTTTCCTCCGCCCTACTTCAAGCAACCCGCCCAAGCCCCTCCCGCCTGCGCCTAGCGGCCGGGTGGTTCCGATGCCGGCGTTCGCCGGCTGATGTGAACACGATTTAAAGAATTGTAATGCCCGCACGGGGAAAAGTGCGGCTGTGGGAGTTGCTATGGGAATTCGTCGACTTTATTTGTTTTGGGTGCTGGCCGTGGCCGCGCAAGGTGTCTTTGCGTCGGGTGAAATCAAGCTGGACGCGGGCCAGATTCGCGCGCTGGGCATAGTGAGCGCGAAGCTTCCGGACAAACACCAGGGGGAGCTGTCCGGCATGCCGGCACAGGTTGTCGTTCCCGGCAATCAGCTGCACGTCGTCAGCACGCCCCTTCCGGCCATTGTGGAGCTGACGGCGGTGGGTGTGGGAGATCACGTGCGCCGGGGGCAGTTGCTGGCGCGCCTGCAAAGCCCGGCCCTGGTCGATGCCCAGCGTGGCTTGCTGCAGGCCACCACCCAGGCGCAACTCGCGCGGGAAAATCTGGCGCGTGACGAAAAGCTGTGGAAGGATGGGATCATTTCCGAGAGCCGGCTGCGCGTGGCGAAAAGCCAGTCCGTCACGGCCGATGCGGCACTGGCCGAGCGCAGGCAGGTATTGCGTCTGTCCGGCATGTCTACCGCCGCGATTGATCGCCTGCAGTCCGGCAACAGCCTGGACAGCCTGCTCGCGGTGCGCTCCCCCATCTCCGGCATCGTACTGGAAAAGACCGTCAGCGCCGGACAACGCCTGGATGCCGCCACGCCCATGTTCCAGGTCGCAATCCTGAAGCCGCTGGAACTGCAGATCCAGGTGCCGCTTGACAGCGCCCGTGGCGTGAAGGTGGGCGCGGTGGTCACCGTCCCCGCATACGGCGCCAAGGGCAAGCTGATCGCCATCGGCGGCAGCCTGAGCGGCAGCAACCAGACCCTGCTGATGCGCGCCTTGATCAGCGAGGGCGTGCAAAACCTGCGCCCCGGGCAATTCGTCGAGGCCAGCATCGCCGGCACGGGGCAGTCCGCCGCGCAATGGGAAGTGCCCAACGGCGCGATTGCACGCCTGGACGGCCAGGCCATGGTGTTCGTCCAGACCACCGCGGGCTTCATTGCCGAGGATGTCACCTTGCTGCACGTGGGCGCCGAATACAGCGTCATCACCGGACCGTTCAAGGGCAGCGAGCAGATCGCCGTCAAGGGCGTCTCTGCGCTGAAGGCGAACCTGATGGGCATAGGCGGAGCCGAATGATGTTTTCCAGACTGGTCGAATTCGCCCTTTCCCAGCGCTTGCTGGTCGCAGCACTCACGGTCCTGCTCATCGGCGCCGGGGTGAGCGCCTTCCGCAACCTTCCCATTGATGCCTTTCCGGATGTGTCGACCACGCAGGTCAAGATCATCATGAAGGCGCCGGGCATGACGCCCGAGGAAGTCGAGTCGCGCATCGTCGCCCCGATAGAGCTGGAAATGCTGGGCATTCCCAACCAGCGCATCCTGCGCTCGGTTTCCAAGTACGCCATTGCCGATGTCACCATAGACTTCAACGACGGCACCGACATTTACTGGGCACGCCAGCAGGTTGCCGAGAGGCTGAACAACGTGCTGCGCGACATGCCGGCCGGCGTCACCGGCGGCCTGGCGCCCATCACCACGCCGCTGGGCGAGATGTTCATGTTCACTGTAGAAGGCGACAACGTTTCCATCGAGGACAGGCGCACCGTGCTCGACTGGGTGATCCGCCCCGCCCTGCGCACCCTGCCTGGCGTGGCCGACGTCAACTCGCTGGGCGGCATGGCGCGCGCCTTCGAGGTCGTACCGGACCATACGGCGCTTGCAGCGCGCGGGATTTCCATGAACATGCTGCAGCGCGCGCTGGAAGCCAACAATCGTAACGACGGCGCCGGGCGCCTGACCGACGGGGATGAAGCGCTGCTGGTGCGCACCGAAGGCAGCATCAAGACGCTGAACGACGTGCGCAATATCGTCATCGCCAGCCCGCAAGGCAGCCCGATCCGCGTGGGCGACGTGTCGCATGTGCGTATCGGCGCCCTCACCCGCTATGGCACGGTCACCAAGGACGGCCAGGGCGACGCGGTCGAAGGCCTGGTGCTGGCGCTGCGCGGCGCCAACGCGGAAAAGGTGGTGGCGGGCGTGCGCGCGAAGCTGGCGGAACTCGCCCCCACCCTGCCCAAGGGCGTCACCACCCGCGTGTTCTATGACCGCGGCAGCCTGGTGCAGCGCGCCGTGGGCACGGTGAGCGAAGCGCTGACCGAGGCCATCGTGCTGGTGGTGGTGCTGCTGGTGCTGTTCCTCGGCAACCTGCGCGCCGCCATCGTGGTGGCCCTGGCGTTGCCGCTCGCGGTGCTCGTTACCTTCATCCTGATGCAGCATTTCGGAATGTCGGCCAACCTGATGAGCCTGGGCGGACTGGCCATCGCCATCGGCATGCTGGTCGATGCCGCCGTCGTCGTGGTCGAGAACATCATCAGCCACCTCTCGCACAAAAAAGCGCACATCCCCCACCTGCACCTGGTGTACCGGGCGGTGAAGGAGGTCATCACGCCGGTGGCCGCCGGCATCGCCATCATCATCATCGTATTCCTGCCGCTGCTCACCCTCCAGGGTCTCGAAGGCAAGCTGTTCATCCCGGTCGCGCTCACCATCGTGTTCGCCCTCGGCGGCTCGCTGCTGCTGTCGCTGACCGTGATCCCCATGCTCGCGTCCTTCATGCTGAAGACTGCCAGCCACCATGAGCCCTGGCTGGTGCGCAAGGCCATGGGGCTGTATGCGCCCCTGCTCGATCGTGCGCTGAACAACGAGCGCAAGGTGCTGATAGCCGCGGTGAGCATGCTGGTGGTGACGGCCGGCGTGTACGCCATGATAGGGAAGACCTTCATGCCGGAAATGGATGAAGGCGACATCGTCATGCAGACCGTGAAACTTCCCTCCATCAGCCTGGAGCAGACCGCGGACATCGACAACCGCATCCAGCGCGCCATCCTGAAGGCCGTACCGGAAGTAAAACACATCATTTCCCGGGCCGGGGCCGATGAACTGGGGCTGGACCCCATGGGGCTCAACGAGACCGACAACTTCGTGGTGCTCAAGCCGCAAAGCGAATGGCACGGCAAGAGCAAGGAAGCGATCATCGATGACATCCGCAAGGTCATGCGGGACTTTCCGGGCATTGACTTCAGCTTCACCCAGCCGATCAGCATGCGCGTTTCGGAAATGCTCACCGGCTCGCGTGGCGATGTCGCGGTGAAGATTTTCGGGACCGAAAATGCCATGCTGAGCACGCTTGCGGACCAGATGGTTGGCGTGCTCAAGGGCATCAAGGGCAGCGAGGATGTCTATACGCCCAAGAACGACGGCGTGCAGTACGACCGCGTGGAGATCGACCGCCTGGCCGCCGGCCGCCTCGGCCTGACCGTGGACGATGTCGCCAACGCGCTGCGCGCCCAGATCGAAGGCATGCAGCTCGGCATGGTCATAGAGAAAGGCCGCCGCACGCCGCTTCTGATGCGTGGTGAAGCCGATGTGCGCCATTCCCCGGCGCTGTTTTCCGCGCTCACCCTGCCCCTGCCCACCGGCGAGAACGCGCCGATCTCGGCCATTGCCAAGCTGGTGCGCAGCGACGGCCCGGTGCTCGTCAAGCGCGAAAACGGCAGCCGCATGGTAGTAATCCAGAGCAATGTGCGTGGCCGCGACCTCGTCGGCTTTGTGGACGAGGCCAAGGCCGCGGTCGCCGCGAAGATCAAGCTGCCGCCGGGCTACCGGCTGACGTGGGGCGGCCAGTTCGAGAACCAGCAGCGCGCCTCGGCGCGCCTCGCGATGGTGGTGCCGGTCGCCTTCGGACTGATCTTCATGGTGCTGTTCGCCACTTTCGGTTCGGTGCGGCAAGCTGTCCTGGTGCTGACGAACATTCCGTTTGCGCTGATCGGCGGCGTATTCGCCCTGGCCATCAGCGGCGAATATCTTTCCGTTCCGGCCTCGGTCGGCTTCATTGCACTGCTGGGTATCGCGGTGCTGAATGGTCTGGTGATGGTTTCCTACTTCAACCAGTTGCACAACGAAGGTTACGACATCACCCGCGTGGTGCGCGAAGGCGCCAGACGCCGCCTGCGCCCGGTGCTGATGACGGCAAGCATCACCGCCTTCGGCCTGCTGCCGCTGCTGTTTGCGACCGGGCCCGGGTCCGAGATCCAGAAGCCCCTTGCCATCGTCGTAACCGGCGGCCTGATCAGTTCGACCGTGCTCACGCTGATCATGCTGCCCATTCTCTATCGCCGCTTTGGCATTGAACGCAAAGGGGAAAAATCATGAAGCCGCTTGATTGCTGCCTGACCCTGGTCTGCCACAACTCCCTGGAAGAGCGGCTGGTGGACCACATGCTGGAGCATCCGGAATGGGTGCCGGGCTTCACCGTCACCCGTGTCGAAGGCCACAGCCAGAAGGAACACCTGCCCAGCGTGCTCGAGCAGGTGCGCGGCCGTTCGCAGCGCATCGCCATCCGCAGCGTGATGAACCTCGCGGATGCACAGGCGCTGATCGCGCACCTCAAGGCGGAAGAAGCCAATCCGCAGATCGCCTACTGGATCACGCCGGTCATCGAATTCGGGAGGCTGGCATGAAGAAGCGCCTTATTCTGCTTGCAGCCCTCTTTCCATTCCCCGCCCTGGCGGCGGAAGCGAGCTACCCTGATCTGCCGCCGCTGTCTCAGGTAGAAGCCGCGTTGAACAGTAACGTCAACGTCATGACTGCGGAAACCGGCATCAAGGTAGAGCAGGCCAACCAGCGCCGCTGGGAGGCTGGCAACCACGAATTCAACTTGCGTATGGGTGCCGCGCACCGTCATGTGGTCAACACCGAGCGCCGGGTTCCGGAATGGGACGTCGCGCTGGAACGGCCGATTCGCCTGCCGGGCAAGTCTGGCATTGATTCCAGCATAGGCGCCGAAGGCGTGGCCCATGCCGAATTCGTGCTCGGTGACAGCCGCCACGAAGCCGGCCGGCAACTCCTGCACCTGTGGTTCAACTGGCAACGGGCGCGCGCCCAGGCCGGCCAGTGGCAGGAACAGGTGGACATCCTCACCCAGCAGGCCGCGATGACCGAAAAACGGCTGGCGGCGGGCGACGCTCCGCGCATGGAACTGAATCAGGCGCGTGCCGCGGTGGCGCAGGCCGCAGTGGCGCTGCAACAGGCCCGGGTGCGCACTGAAACCGCGGCCAGCGAAATAGCCCGGCAGTTTCCCGATCTGGTGCTTCCGCTCCAGCTCCAGCCGTCCGAGCCACAGCCGGTGAGCCACGACCTGGCATATTGGCGCGCCCGCATCCTGGACAGCAACCACGAACTGGGAATGGCCCAGTCCGAGGCGCGCATTCAGCAGCTCAAGGCGGAGCGCAGCCGTGCCGACCGCACGGCCGACCCGACCCTGGGCATACGCTATTCCAGCGAAATGGGCGGCAATGAGCGCGTCACCGGGGTGTACGTGGTCGTCCCTTTCTCGTTCGGGGTGCGTGAGGCGGTGGCGGACGGCGCGACCTACCGGGCGGACATCGCCGCCGAGCGCGAATCCGCAGTGCGGCGCCGGCTGGAACAGGATGCGCTGAATGCCTATAACCAGGGCGTGGGCAACTTCGAGACCTGGAAGCAGGCGCATGAGGCAGCCACCGGCATGCGCCAGAATGCGGACCTGATGGCCCGTGCCTACGGTCTGGGAGAAAGCAGCCTGTCCGATGTGCTCACGGCACGGCGGCTGGCCCTGGAAGCCGCGCTCACCGAGACCGTGGCCCAACTGGACGCCAATGAGGCGCACTACCGGCTGCTGCTGGACGCGCACATGCTGTGGCCGCTGGATGAGCACGCGGCGGACGCACGCCGCTGAGCAGCCTCGCCTGGCGCATTCAATAAGGCTTGGCCCCGATAACGTTGCCCGGCGGCGCATACCGGCATACCCAGATCTGGTCCTTGCTGTCCTGGCAGACGGCATGACCGCAGCCGACCTCGCGCGTGCTGTTCCAGACCACCTGGGTGTAATGGCCGCAGACCTTGCCCGCCTTGCAGCGGTTGTCTGCGTAATCGTAATCGGCGCGCTCACCGGCCCAACTGTCCACTACCATTTGCGGCGTCACCTTCTGCACCTCGCGCCTTCCATCCGACCAGCGGATTGCGCTCGCCCAGTACAGGTTCTCGCCGTACTTGCCGTGCGGTGCGCTGTGCTGCGGCTGGCAGCGATTGCGCGCCTTCAGATGCTCGGCCCAAGCCTGGGCGGACACCTCCAGCGCAGTTGAGTAATGCAGGGCGGGCACCCCGACCTTGGCACGCCAGGTGTTGTGGGCGGCGACCATGGCGGAGCGCTCGCCGCTGCGGCCGCTGGCGCCAGATGCCGCCAGCACGAGTGCAATGGCGGCAAGCACCACCCCCGCTCTCAGGCTACCCCCATGCAACATAATAATTCACTTGAAGATGCGGTATGTTTGCCATGTTTTTCAGTATATTGCGTCATATACCTCAGCGCCGACTCAGATCGCTATTCGCGGTCTGCCCGCGTACTTCTCCAGATCGACAGCAGCAGCCAGATACCCCCCATGGCGGCGCCCAGGTAGCCGACGAAGCCAAACAATGGCAGGCCCAGCCATTCCGGCCCCCCCTTCACCGTCATCACGATGGATGAACCGACGATAAGCGCGGACACCACGACGCCCACCGTCAGCCGGTTGGCGGCCCCGTCGAGCTGGTTCCCGACGTGCTTGAGATTGGTGATGTCCACGTGAATTTCCAGGCGACCGCGCCGCGCGGCGCGTATCAAGCGCGACAGATCGTGGGGAAAGTCGGCGATGACGCCCATCAACTCCGCCGCCGACCGGAAGCTCCGGCGCAACATGAAGCGCGGCGCGTAGCGGGCGCGCAGGGCCTTTCTTAACATGGGCAAGGCTTCCCCCGCCATGTCGAACTCGGGGTCGAGTTCCCGCCCCATGCCCTCCAGCGTAATGAACGCCTTGATCAACAGCGTGAGGTCGGACGGCAGGGTGATCTGGTGGGAGCGCAGGATGGCCGCCACGTCGTTCAGCATGGCGCCTATGCTGAGCTGCTTGAGCGTCATGCCGTGGTACTGGTCGACGAAAGTCTGTATCTCCAGGATCAACCCGGCCTCATCCAGGGCGCCGTCCCCCGCCCAGTCGAACAGCACGTCGGCGACGCGCGCCGGCTCATGGCGCACCAGGCCGAGCAGCAGGTGGATCAACTGGGTGCGCCGCTGCTCGGTGAGCCGGCCCACCATGCCGAAGTCGATGAAGGCGATGCGGTTGCCGGGCAGATAGAACACATTTCCCGGATGCGGATCGGCGTGGAAGAAGCCGTCTTCGACGATCATCTTCAGCACTGCGTGCGCGCCGCGCCGGGCGAGCACTGTCCGGTCGAAACCCGCCCGGTCCACCGCCTCCAGGTCGCGGCCCGGAATCCCGTCAATATACTGCTGTACGCAAATGCGTTCGCCGGTCCATTGCCAGTATACGCGCGGGATGACGATGATCGGCAGCCCGGGCGCTTCCCCGCCGGTACTCGGCACGTCGCGATCGGAGTAGGCCTGGAAATTTTCCGCGATGGCTTCGCTGTTACGGCATTCGATGGCGAAATTCAGCTCGCGTTGCATCGACAGCGAAAATTGCCGGACAACCTCGACGGGGTGGAAATTGCGCCACTCGGTGTTTTCGCCTTCCGCGAATTCCGCAAGGTGCATGAGCAGGCGCAGATCAGCCTCGATGACGCGGGTAACGTCAGGTTTGCGGATCTTGACTACCACCGTGCTGCCGTCCGCCAGACGTGCGCGGTGCACCTGGGCGATGGAAGCGGCGGCAAGGGGTTCAACTTCAAAGGCGGCAAAGATCTCCTCCGGGGGCGCGCCGAGATCCTCGATGAGCTGGCTGAGCACCTTGTCATAGGGCGCCGGCGGCGCGCTGTCCTGCAGCTTCCCGAGTTCGTCTATCCATTCGGGCGCGAACAGGTCTACGCGCGACGACAGCACCTGGCCGAGCTTGATGAAGGTGGGGCCCAGCTCTTCCAGAGCGCGACGCACGCGCACCGGCGGTTCCATGTGCGCATATTCCCCGGCATGCTTCCACAGCACGGCGCTCCCAGCCCGCTCCAGCGCATTCGCCATGCCGAGGCGCCGCACGACGTCGCCGAACCCGTAGCGAATCAGGATGATTGCGATGTCGTGCAATCGTCCCAAGTCGCGCGCCGCACCCAGCGCCTGCATCAGCATTTACTTGTCCTTTTCTCCCGCACCGCCCGGATGTACGCGGTCAGCCAGGCTGTTCAGGGCCTCGGCCGCCAGCTTGCGCATGTGGTCTGCGGTGTCTCGCGCCAGGTGCAGGCCGGCGTCTAGCCTTGCACTGCCCGCGGCGCCGATTTCACGCGCGATGGAGGAGACTGTGTCCTTCATCTGCCGTCCGACGGCTGAGCCGTTGATGCGGGCATGCGATGCCAGGTCGGAAAGGATCTCGCCGGCAGTCCCCTTGGCCGCGGAGGCCGCCTGCTGCAGGGATTCCACGTACATTTTCTCCAGCTTTTCCAGGTCGGCGCGGGCGCGGGCCAAGTCTTCCCGGGAATATGTCTCGGCCTTGCCCCTGGCTTCCTCCACCGCCAGCTTGGCGGCTTCGGCGAACTGCGCGAGCGCCGCATCCAGCCCGGACACGGCTTCCCGCAGGCTGCCGCGCGCCTTATCCTGATCGTCCGCGGGTTCTCCCAGCCGACTTTGCGCCCCGGCCCGCGCGCCGCGCAGCACGGCCGTCACGGTCTGGCGCAAGGAATCGATGTCGAAGGAACGTTCGCGCATGATGCGCAGGGTGACCTGCCGGACCTTGTCGCGCACGTCCAGCCCGCCCTCGACCGCCTTTCTGACTTCTTCCTCCAGGGTTTCGGTTTCGGTCCCGGTATTGGTGGTGTTCATTGTATGGCCTCCTGAGGTGATTGAGATACGCCTGTAACGGGTAAGAATCTCTACTGCACTGCGAAGAAGCTATTATTTAAATGATACGGCAGGAGAATGTAAATTGCGAAATTTTTTGGGCAGCAAACTCGTGCGCCAAAATTCCCGCGGCGGGACTTGATTTTGGGGGGGCATCCTATCATTATTGCTAAACGTGCTCCACCCGATGTGAGGTTGCCATGCAATCCACCCGTCCCCCCGCCGTCGCCGGCATGTTCTATCCCGCCGATGCCGCAATTCTGGCCGGCGACATCCGCACCCTGCTCGCCGGGGCCGCAAAAAGCGCGGTTGCGCCCAAGGCGCTGATCGTCCCCCATGCCGGCTACATCTATTCCGGACCGGTGGCCGCCGCGGCCTACGCCACGCTGCGCACGATCGCCGACCGGATCCGCCGCGTGGTGCTGCTCGGCCCCACCCATCGGGTCGCGGTCCGCGGCCTGGCGCTGCCGGAAGCACAGGCTTTTTCCACCCCGCTGGGCGATGTCCCCCTCGACCTGGATGGCATGCGGCGCCTCGCGCAACTGCCGCAGGTTTCGGTCAGCGCCCGTGCCCATGCCATGGAACATTCGCTGGAGGTGCAGATCCCGTTCCTGCAAGCCGTGCTGCACGATTTCACGCTGCTTCCACTGGCGGTGGGCAGCGCGACGAAAGCCGAAGTGGCGGAGGTGCTGGAAGCCGTATGGGGCGGTCCGGAAACGCTGATCGTAATCAGTTCCGACCTTTCCCATTACCTGCCCTATGACATGGCGCGGCGCGTGGACAGCGAGACGTCGAACGGGATACTCCACATGGCGTCAGACATCACTCATGATCACGCCTGCGGCGCCACGCCCATCAACGGCCTGATGCTGGCCGCGCAACGCCATCACCTGCGGCCGCATCTGCTGGATCTGCGCAATTCCGGGGATACCGCTGGACCGCGGGAGGGCGTCGTGGGCTATGCTGCATTTGCCCTGGTCGAGGAGGAAGAGGAGGCGGCGCCATGAGCGCGGACCGCGGCGACATCCTGCTGGCCGTTGCGCGCGCGGAATTGTCCCGCGCATTCGGCATCCGGCACGAGGTGGATGAGGATCTTCCCTGGCTGCAAGCACCCGGTGCGAGCTTCGTCACCCTTACCCAGCACGGCGACTTGCGCGGCTGCATCGGAACGCTGGAGGCGCACCGGCCGTTGCTGCAGGACATCAAGGCCAACGTGCTGGCGTCCGCCTTCCACGATCCGCGTTTTTCGCCCCTGCAAGAATTCGAACTGCCGCACACGGCGGTGGAGGTGTCGCTGCTGGCGCCGCCGCAAGCCATGACTTTTCGCGACGAGAGGGACGCGCTGGCGCAATTGCGCCCTGGCGTGGACGGACTGATCCTGCAATTCGGACACCGTCGCAGCACCTTCCTGCCCCAGGTGTGGGAGCAATTGCCTGATCCCCGCCAGTTCATGGCGCACCTGAAATACAAGGCCGGACTGCCCACGGATTTCTGGTCGCCCGATTTCCGGCTTGCGCGCTACACCGTCGACAAATGGAAGGAGTAGGCCATGGATGCCCCCATACTGCCTGACGAGCGCCACCCCACCGAGTACTGGCACGTCCTGGACGACGGCCGGGTGCAGTGCGACATCTGCCCGCGCGACTGCAAGCTGCACGAAGGCCAGCGCGGCGCCTGCTTCGTGCGCGGCAGGGTCGATGACGAAGTCGTGCTCACTACCTACGGCCGCTCGTCCGGTTTCTGCATCGATCCCATCGAAAAGAAGCCGCTCAACCACTTCTTTCCCGGCTCCAGCGTGTTCTCCTTCGGCACGGCCGGCTGCAATCTGGCCTGCAAGTTCTGCCAGAACTGGGATATTTCCAGGTCGCGCGACATGGACCGGCTGATGGACAGCGCCTCTCCCAAGGCAATCGCACAGACTGCGAAGAAACACGGCAGCAAGAGCGTGGCTTTCACGTACAACGATCCGGTGGTGTTCTTCGAGTATGCGCTGGATACCGCCGACGCATGCCACGAACAGGGCCTGAAGACCGTCGCGGTGACCGCAGGCTACATCAACGACGCGCCGCGGCGCGAGTTCTTCGCGAAGATGGATGCGGCCAACATCGACCTCAAGGGCTTTACCGAGGACTTCTATGTCAAGCTCTCCGGCGCGCACCTGCGGCCCGTACTCGATACGCTGGCCTATGTGCATCACGAGACGCACTGCTGGCTGGAGATCACTACCCTGCTCATCCCCGGCCACAACGACTCGGACGCCGAGGTCAACGCGCTGACCCAATGGGTGGCGGAAGAGCTGGGGCCGGATGTGCCGCTGCATTTTTCCGCATTTCACCCGGACTGGAAGATGATGGACGTCTCCCCCACCCCCGCATCCACGCTGACGCGCGCACGCCGCATTGCGCTCGATCACGGCCTGCGCTATGTCTATACCGGCAATGTCCACGACATCGAGGGCGGCACGACCTTTTGCCCATCGTGCCACGCGCCGCTTATCGTGCGCGACTGGTACCAGATCAACGAATACCATCTCACGGACAGCGGCGCCTGCGAGCACTGCGGCGCGAAGCCTGCCGGACGCTTCGGCAAGTTCGCCACGCCTTTCGGGCAGCGGCGCATCCCGGTTCCCATGCACGCGAGGTGAGCACCATGCAGCGCGAACAGGTTTCCATTCCGGCGGATCATGCAACACTCGAAGGTGAACTGGCCCTGCCCGACGGCGCCCGGGCGGTGGTGCTGTTCGCCCACGGCAGCGGCAGCAGCCGCTTCAGCCCGCGCAACAACTATGTCGCTTCGGTGCTGCAGGACGCGCACATCGCCACCCTGTTGTTCGACCTGCTGACGCGCGAGGAAGATCGCAGCTACGAGACACGCTTCGACATCGACCTGCTCACGCGGCGGCTGCTCGCCGCCACGGCCTGGGTCATGCGGAATCCGGCCACGCAGACGCTGCACATCGGCTACTTCGGCGCCAGCACCGGCGCGGCCGCTGCCCTGCAGGCGGCCGCCGAGGTGGGCCAGGCCGTTTCGGCGGTGGTTTCGCGCGGCGGGCGTCCTGACCTTGCAGGAACCGTCGCGCTGCATAAGGTGCGGGCGCCGACGCTGCTGATCGTGGGCGGCGACGATTTGGGCGTAATCGAACTCAACGAAGCAGCCTATGCCCACCTGGGCTGCGAGAAGAAGCTCGCCATCATCCCCGGCGCGACGCATCTGTTCGAGGAGCCCGGCACCCTGGAACAGGCGGCCAAGGCTGCCTCCAACTGGTTCACCGCGCATGGCGGCCAATAGGGTGGGTCAGCCACCCAGCAGCGCCATCACTTCTTCATCCGTAATCTGCGGAAAATCCATGTAGAACTGCCCCACCGCGTAGAATAGCTCGGGCGCCTGCAGGCACACCGTCTCGTCAGCCAGCGGCGATACCTTCTCCAGGGTGTCGGGCGGCGCCACCGGCACGGCGCAGATCAGCTTCTTCGGTTTTCTGGCTCGGATGGCATGCAGGGCGGCAATCATGGTCGAACCGGTCGCAAGCCCGTCATCCACCACAATGACCACCCGTCCCGCAGGATCCAGCGGCGGCCGCACCGGCGTATATTGCGCGCGGCGCTGGCGCATGACGTCCATCTGGATCTGCTTCTCGCGTTCGATGTGATCCGTTCCAGCCATGTGCGTGGCGTGCTCCGCCAGGTACACCCACCCGGTCTCGTCCATCGCGCCTATGGCCAGTTCGGGATTGCCCGGCGCGCGCAGCTTGCGCACCAGCACGACATCCACCTCGCCCTGCAATTGTGCGGCAAGGATCTTCGCCATGGGCACGGCCCCGCGCGGAATGGCCAGCACCAATGGATTCTGGCCGCGATAAGCCTGCAGCTTTTCCGCCAGCCTCGCGGCTGCATCGTTACGGTCGAGAAAACGCATGGTTCGTCTCCGTGGATCGCACGTGCTTGATCATAGCGCGAATTGCAGCCGCATGCACGGCCCGCTCCCGACGCAACTCATGGAAGGAACTGGCAAAACGGGGTGCCGATATAGTTAGCTTGCTAATTATTTCGGTCCTAACTTATAATACCTTAGCTATCTGATCAAGAAGGAGGTCCGCCCAATTGAAAGGTCCGGACGAAGAATTTGCTGAATCGCTGCACCTGGCGGCACATGGCTGGCGCACCGCGCTGGACAGGCGCTTGCGTCCGCTCGGCTACTCGCGCTCACTGTGGATGGTGCTGCTGCATGTCTCGCTAAAGGAGGCGATCAGCCAGGGTGAACTGGCAGACCGCCTGGGCATAGAGGCGCCGACCCTGGTGCGGCTGATTGACCGCATGGAGTCGGAAGGTCTGCTCAGCCGCCGCCCCAGCGAAACCGACCGGCGGGTAAAGCACCTGCACCTCTCCCCGGCCGGCCGCACGGAAGTGGAACGCATACGCGCCGTCGCCGTGGAAGTACGGCGCGAAGCGCTGGCCGGGCTGGAAAAGGAAGAACTGAACACGGCACTGAACGTACTGAAGAAGATCCGCGGCAAGGTGGAAGGAATCACATGAAACGCATCGTCGAAAACAAGAAACTCATCATCATCATTCTTGCCATCATCGGCGTGGCGGCGGGAATCGGTTATCAGCAATACGCGTCCCGCTACCGCAGCACCGAGAACGCCTATCTGAACGCGGATGTGGTGCCGGTGGCAGCCCAGGTCTCCGGCCAGGTGATCGCCGTCTATGTGAAGGACAATCAGCACGTGCACAAGGGCGATCCGCTATTCGACATCGACCCTGCCCCGTTCCGCATCGCGCTGGAGCGTGCCCAGGCCAATCTGGCGCAGGCAATGCAAAGCGCGCGGGAAGATACCGCGCAGGTGGCTGCAATGCGCGCGCATGTCGATCAGACCGCCGTGGACCTGGGCAACGCCAAGGCGAACTACGCACGCGCCAGGGACCTCGTGTCCCGCCATTTCCTTTCCCGGCAGAACGCGGATAACGCCCAAACCCAGGTCGATTCGCTGGAGGCAGCCCTGGTGCAGGCGCGGGCCAACCTGGCCAAAGCGATGGCAGCACCCCATCAGCCGCAGCATCGCGCCGACGTGCTGCGGGCGGAGGCGGAAATCGCACAGGCCAAGCTGAATCTGGCATACACCCATATCACGGCCACGGAAGATGGACAGATCAGCAATCTGAGCCTGACCACCGGCACCATGGTCGCCGCGGGCGCACCGCAGTTCGCCCTGATTGTCGACAACAGCTACCACATCGACGCCAACTTCAAGGAAACCGAACTGCCCGGCATCCATCCGGGCGAGCGCGCGGACGTCGAGATCGACATGTATCCGGGGCACAAGTTCGAGGGAACGGTCGAAAGCCTGTCCGGCGGCACGGGAACTGCCTTTTCGCTTCTGCCGCCGCAGAACGCGACGGGCAACTGGGTAAAGATTGCGCAGCGCGTGCCGGTTCGCATCAAGCTGGCGCCGATCACAGGCCACTATCCGCTGCGGATCGGTGCGACCTGCACAGTCACGGTACATCTGAAATAAGCGGCGCGGCTTCGCGGGGCATATGAACTCCAATCGCGTACTGACCAGCATGGCGGTGATGGCGGCGACCATCATGCAGGTGCTCGATACCACGATCACCAACGTCGCCCTCCCCGACATGGCGGGCGAACTCAACGCCACGCCGGACAACATCAGCTGGGTGCTGACCTCCTACCTGATCGGATCGGCAATCGTGATGCCGCTCACCGGCTACATCACCGACAGGGTCGGGCAAAAGCGCTTCCTGCTGGTCAGCATCGCAGGATTCGTAATCACCTCAGCGCTATGCGGCATGGCCACCTCGCTATCGGAGATCGTGCTATTCCGCTTGATGCAAGGGCTCTTCGGCGCCTCCCTGGTGCCGCTGTCGCAGTCCATCATGCTGCAACTGTTCCCGGGCGAACAGCGCGGCAAGGCGATGGCGATCTGGGCAATGGGGGTGATGGTCGCGCCCGTCATGGGCCCTACCCTGGGTGGATGGCTGACGGAGGATTACAGCTGGCGCTGGACCTTCTACATCAACCTCCCCGTCGGAATCCTGTCCTTCCTGCTGGCAGCGCGCCATGTGCCCGATACCAACACCAAGGAGCGGCGCATGGACTGGTACGGCTTCGGCTCGCTGGCGCTGGCCATCGGTTCGCTGCAACTGGTGCTGGATCGCGGTAACCAGGACGACTGGTTCAGTTCGCAGACGCTGGTGATTGCCGCCATCATGTGCGTGATCGCCTTCACCTTCTTCATCTTTCATTCGCTGACCGGGGATCACCACCCGCTGTTCGACCTGCGCATCTTCAAGGATGCCAATTTTCTCGTTGCCAGCCTGGTGATGACCGCCATTGGCGTGGGATTTTTCGGCGGCATGGTGCTGCAATCAATCTACATGCAGAATTTCCTGGGCTACCCCACGTTCGAGACCGGTCTCTACATGGCGCCACGCGGTCTGGCGTCGTTCTTCGTGATGATGTTCGTGGGCAAGTTTTCCGGCAAGATACAGCCGCGTAATTTCGTGTTCGTCGGCATTCTGTGCAGCATCGCGGGAAACGGAATGATGACGGTATTCTCGGACACCATCGTACCGCAGGATCTGATCTTGCCATTGATCCTGCAGGGCTTTGGTATGGGGCTTGTGTTCGTACCCATCTCCACCCTCGCCTTTACCACGCTCCCAAAGGCAGCGGCGGCGGAGGCGGCAGGCATCTACAGCCTCATCCGCGCGATCAGTTCGGCAATCGGCATCGCCATTCTGGCCACCTACCTGTCGCGCAGTACGCAGGAGCACTGGAGCAGCATGCGCGGCGCCGTTAATCCGTTCAACCGGGAATTGTGGGCCTATCTGCACCCGCTGCACCTCTCGCCTGAAACCCCGAAAGGCGCCATGATGGCCGCCCAGGCCGTGCTGCACCAGGCGCAAAACGCCGCCTATGTGGACAGCTTTTCCTTTGCCACGCTCAATTTCGCGCTGATGCTGCCCTTGCTGCTGCTCGTGCGGCCGCCGGCAAAGGGCGATGCCCCACAAACGCCCATCGTCGCCGACTGACCTCGCGCGCCGTTACAGCCCCGCAATCTTGGCGAGCAGCGACCGCATCAGGCCGTGGGATTGCGCCATGACAGCCTCACGGCCTTCCTCGGTGACCTCGGCCAGTTCGGGTTTGTGGCTGAGATGGCTGCTGACGACCTCGACGATGCCATAGCTGCGGGCAGCACTGTATACCTGATACACCTCGGCCGGGTCGATGCCCAGCTTTCTCGCCACCAGTACGATCGAGCTGGGTTGGCGCGTAAGCAGCGCGCAGATCCGCATGGTGTTCGGCGTTTGTGACAGCCGGGTGAGATTGGGCCAGCGCAGGAAGCGGATTACGTCGTAGACATGCACCTCTTCCTCGCTGGAATAGCTTCCGACCATGCGGCCCTGCGAGGCATGGAAGCCCGCTTCCCACAGCAGTTCCGGAATATATCCGGTCGTGCCCGAGGCTGCGAGCCGCCCATATTCATCCTTTTTCGGATGCGACACCTTGAAGTTGGCCACCGGCGCCTGACAAAAATCCGCCATGTCCTGGATATCCGCTACGTAGGTGCCCCGCTCCGGGAGCATGACGACCTCGCCGCCCACCGGCAAGCTGATGCACACACCGCCCTGTGAGGCCGTAACCCGCCGCGCGATTCCGAGAAAATAATCTGCCGGTGAAAAGTACGCTGGCGCCGACAGGCTATCCGTTTTATTCCCGGTCAGACCTCCCAGTTGATCAGTCACGGATTGGCTCATGTCAATTCTCCTCTAACGTGTAGGGAATCGTACATCGCCGGCGCTGGGCGATGCGGTGACGCCTGTTTAGCGTATGTTGATTTTGTCATCTCCCCGACAAAGGAAAATTGGTGCGGATTCTTACCGGGAAACAGGTACGGAAAAACGCAGGTACAGCAGGCCGTTGCCTCGGGCCTGAATCGTGCGCAAGCGATGATCCCACGGGCGATATTGCGCGCGTGAAAACCGCATGCGCAAGACAAGCTGCACATGCCACGCGCCGCGCAACGGAGACTAGGTCGCGACCTTTTTTCCGGGCGGCGCGCCGTACGATACGCCGTAGTTCTCAAGCTCGATGAAGATGTGCGCAAGTTCGAGCAGATTGTTGACGCCGATCTTGACCAGTATGTGTGACCGGTGGGTTTCCACTGTTCTGTGGCTGATACCCAGCACCTGGGAAATTTCCTTGTTCGATTTTCCCGACAGGGCGAGAGACAGGATGTCATGCTCCCGCTCGGTAAGCGTGCGCAGGCGCGTCCGCAGCGCTTCTTTCTGCTTTTCGCAATTTCGCCGATGCTCGTTCATCTCCAGCGCAAACATCGCCTGTTCGAACAGCAGCTTCATATCCACGGGCTTGAGCAGGAAATCGTAGGCGCCGTATTTCATGGCGCGAACAATGGTCGGCACATCCGCGTAGGCGGTGAGGAAGATGATGGGGATGCGAAAGCCGCGGGCGATCAGTTTTTCCTGCAGATCGAAACCGCTCATGTCCGGCATTTTCATGTCCAGAATGATGCATCCGCCGGTCCCGGGGCGCAGCGAATCCAGAAAAGTCGTGGCGCTGTGAAAACCTTCCGTCTTCACGCCGCGTGACACGAAGAATGACGAAGCGGCTTTCCGGAATTCTGAATCATCGTCAATCAGAAAGACAGGAGAGTCGATCATATTCGAGGCATTCCTTCCGTATCATTCGGTTATCCCACCGGCATATGGAATAGCCACCCGACCCGCAAATTCTATTGCCATAGAGTCTGCAAGACGGATGACTGAGCCGCAAGCCAGGCACGCAGGGGACTTTCGGAAGCCGACAGCGCCTAAGTCAAAGTACAGTGGCGCACGTACGCATATCCTATCGATTCCAAACACACGACTTCACAGCCTTGCAGCGAAACTTATGCTTGAAAATCAAAGCGTCGGAATTGACTGACCGTCCCTTTTCTTTTCCCAGGAGTTTGGTCAACATTACGCCAATTAGGTATCAGTGTAAATACGTAATCTGGGTGAGATGGCGAGAAAAAAGGGTAAAAGGAGGCGTAATACCCCAAATGTTATATAAACATTGCAGGATGGCAGCCTCCCTGCATTTGCGGGAGGCTCAGGCGACCCGGATCTCCGCCGCCGAATCGCCTTTCAGTCGGCCTATGGCGCATGCCGCCCCGAAGCCCGTGGCACGGAACATCTGCAGGACGGAATCCACTGCCGCCGGCGCACAGGCCACCAGCAAACCGCCACTGGTCTGCGGGTCGCACAGCAGCTTGCGCTGCCATTCGGGAAATCCTTCCGCCAGGACGATGTTTGCGCCATAACTCTTCCAGTTACGGTCGGCGGCGCCGGTCGAGTAGCCCTCTTCCGCCAGCTTCAGCGCACGCGACAGCACGGGTACGTCGGCAAACCGTATCTCCGCGCCCAGACGCGACCCGCGGCAGATTTCCAGCAGGTGGCCCAGCAGCGCAAACCCGGTGACGTCTGTCATCGCGTGCACCTCCGGCATCGCCGCGAGCGCCGTTCCTACGCGGTTGAGCTGGGTGGTGGTGTCGACCATCTGGCGGTAGCCTTCGGCGTCGAGTGCATCCTTCTTCAGCGCCGCACTGAGCACCCCGACGCCTATCGGCTTGCCGAGAATCAGCATGTCGCCGGCCTGGGCGCGATCGTTGCGCTTCACATGGTCCGGGTGAATCAGCCCGACCGCGGCCAGCCCGTAGATGGGCTCGGGCGCGTCGATCGAATGGCCGCCGGCCAGCGGAATGCCGGCCGCCTCGCACACCGAGGAGCCGCCGGCGAGGATTTCCTGTATGGTCGCCACCGGCAGCTTGTCTATGGGCATGCCCACCACGGCAAGCGCGAGGATGGGCGTCGCCCCCATGGCGTACACGTCGGAAAGCGCATTGGTCGCGGCGATGCGGCCAAAATCGCGGGCATCATCGACGATGGGCATGAAAAAGTCGGTAGTGACGACGATGGCCTGAGAATCGTTGAGCTTGTAGACGGCCGCATCGTCACTGTTTTCGGTGCCGACCAGCAGATTCGGGTAAGATGGCGGCTTGGGCATGGCAGCCAGCATGTCCGCCAGCACGGCCGGCGCAATTTTGCAGCCGCAGCCGCCGCCATGGGAAAACTGGGTTAACTTGATCGAATCCGTCATTTCTGAATCATGCGTTTGGCAAAGGACGTAACCGTATCACAACTCACCGGTTACGATGATATTATAGATGTGCGCTCCCCTGCCGAGTACGCGGAGGACCACATTCCCGGCGCGATCAGCGCGCCGGTGCTGGACAACGAAGAACGCGCCCTCGTCGGCACCCTGTATGCGCAGGCTTCGCCCTTCGAAGCGAAGAAGCGCGGCGCCGCGCTGATTTCCCGCAATATCGCGACGCACCTGGAAACGCTGTTCAAAGACAAGCCACGCGACTGGCGGCCACTGGTGTACTGCTGGCGCGGCGGCCAGCGCAGCGGCGCCATGGCCCATATCCTGGCGCAGGTTGGCTGGCAGGTCGCGCGGCTGGAGGGCGGCTACAAAACCTATCGCCGGCATGTGCTTGCCGAACTCCAGAGCCTGCCCGGAACATTCGAATTCCGCGTGGTGTGCGGCGCAACCGGCTCAGGCAAGAGCCGCCTGCTGCACGCGCTGCACCAGCAGGGCACACAAGTCCTGGATCTGGAGGGGCTGGCAAAACATCGCGGCTCCCTGCTGGGCAACCTGCCGGACGAGCCGCAGCCGGCCCAGAAAATGTTCGACAGCCTGGTGTGGAATGCCCTGCGCGGCTTCGACCCCGGCCAACCGGTATACGTGGAAGCGGAAAGCAGGAAGATCGGCAAGCTTACGGTGGCGGAAGCTCTGATCGACGCGATACGCGGTTCTGCATGCATCCTCATCGATGCGCCGGTCGCGGCGCGCGTGCAGTTGCTTATGGAAGACTATGCGCATTTCCTGCGTGACCCCGCCCTGCTTGCGCAGCGCCTCGCGCCGTTGGCCATCCTGCATGGGCACAAACTGCTCGAACACTGGGACGCGCTGGCCCGGCGAGGCGCATGGGAAGAACTGGTGGGCGAGCTGCTGACCCGGCATTACGACCCCGCTTACCGCCGCTCCACCGAAGCCAATTTTGCCAGCCTTGCGCATGCCACGCGTGTCCAACTGGAAAGGCTGGATCAGCCCAGTCTGAGCGAAGCCGCAGCGCGCCTGCACGAGCCGCAGCGGGCTGCTGCCTGACTCCTGTTCGATCCGGGTAGCGCAGATACCTGTTTCTCCGCCTGTCCGGCGACGGGCCGTCGCGGTATAATTCTCTCCTTCCTAAAATTCACAAGCTTCCCGGAAGCGATCTGCCATGTCACACAACCTGTTCAATTCGCGCACCTCCTTTCAGCTCGCCAGCGGCAAGAGCGGCACGCTCTACTCCCTGCCCGCCCTCGAGGCCGCCGGATTGGGGAAGATCTCGCGCCTGCCGGTGTCCATCCGTATCGTGCTGGAATCGGTGCTGCGCAACTGTGACGGCAAGAAGGTGACCGAGCAGCACGTGCGGCAACTCGCGGCGTGGCAGCCTAACGCGCCGCGCAGCGAGGAGATCCCCTTCGTGGTGGCGCGTATCGTGCTGCAGGACTTCACCGGCGTGCCGCTGCTGGTTGATCTTGCCGCCATGCGGGATGCGGCAGCAAAGATGGGCAAGGATCCCAAGGTCATCGAGCCTATGGTTCCCGTGAATCTGGTGGTGGACCATTCGGTGCAAGTGGACTACTACAACCGGCCCGACGCGCTGCGCCTCAACATGGAAATGGAGTTCCAGCGCAACAGCGAGCGCTATCGCTTCATGAAATGGGGCATGCAGGCTTTCGACACCTTCAAGGTGGTGCCGCCCGGCATCGGCATCGTGCACCAGGTCAACCTCGAATACCTGGCGCGCGGCGTGCTGCAAAAGGACGGTGTGACCTATCCCGATACCCTGGTCGGCACGGACAGCCACACCACCATGATCAATGGCATCGGCGTGGTCGGGTGGGGCGTGGGAGGCATCGAGGCCGAGGCCGGCATGCTGGGCCAGCCCGTGTATTTCCTCACACCGGATGTGGTTGGCGTGCATCTGAAAGGAAAACTGCGCGAAGGCGTGCTGGCGACCGACCTGGTGCTGACCGTCACCGAGCTGCTGCGCAAGCAGAAAGTGGTGGGCAAGTTCGTGGAATTCTTCGGCGAAGGCACGTCCGCGCTCACCCTGCCCGACCGCGCGACCATCGCCAACATGGCGCCGGAATATGGCGCGACCATGGGCTTCTTCCCCGTGGACGAGGTTACGGTGGACTACATGCGCTACACGGGGCGTACCGAGGAAGAAGTGGATGCGCTTGCCTCCTACTTCAAGGCACAGGGCCTGTTCGGCATTCCGCAGGCTGGGAGCATAGACTACAGCAGCGTGGTGGAACTGGACCTCTCCACCATCGAACCTTCCTTGGCGGGACCGAAGCGGCCGCAGGACCGCGTCCCGCTCAGGGCGATGAAGGAATCCTTCAGCACGCTGTTCAGCAAGCCGGTTGCGGAGAGCGGCTTCAACAAACCGGCCGAGGAACTGAACAAGCGCTACCAGACCGCCATGCCGCAGCGCAGTGAGGCCGTGTGCATCCCCATCTCCGGCGGCGGTGCAACGGGCGGCGGCACCATGCGCACCGAAATGGCCATGGCGGATGAGCATCCGACTCCTTCCGTGCGCGCAGAGACACCGGAAGAAATGCTGCCGCCGGTCGAGATCGGCCACGGCGATGTGCTGATTGCGGCGATCACGAGCTGCACCAATACCTCTAACCCCAGCGTGCTGCTGGCCGCCGGCCTGCTGGCGAAAAAAGCCGTAGCCAAGGGCTTGCGCGTCAACCCGCACGTGAAGACTTCGCTTGCCCCAGGCTCGCGGGTAGTGACGGAATACCTGGGCAAGGCCGGCCTCCTGGAACCGCTGGCCCAGCTGGGCTTCAGTCTGGCCGCCTATGGCTGCACCACCTGCATCGGCAATTCCGGCCCGCTGGACGCCATGCTGGAAGACGCCATCGTCAAGAATGACCTAGTGGCCGCCGCCGTGCTTTCCGGCAACCGCAATTTCGAGGCGCGCGTTCATGGCAGCATCCGCGCGAATTTCCTGGCTTCGCCGCCGCTCGTGGTGGCCTACGCCATCGCGGGCAAGGTAAACATCAACCTGGATACCGAGCCACTGGGCATCGGCGCCGACGGCCAGCCGGTATATCTCAAGGACGTGTGGCCGAACAGCGCCGAGGTGCAGACCCTGATGAAATACGCTTCCGATCCCGAGGTGTACCGGCGCCTGTACAGCGACTTCACCCGCGACCTGCCGCTATGGAACGCCATCCAGGCGCCCACCGGCAATCAGTACCAGTGGGACGATTCGACCTACATCGCCTGCCCGCCGTTCTTCGACGCCGGCGCACCGGAGGTGGCGGACATCAAGGGCGCCAAGGCGCTCGCCCTGCTGGGCGATTCCGTTACCACCGATCACATCAGCCCTGCGGGCGCCTTCAAGCCAACGACACCCGCGGGCAAATACCTGCAAGGCAAGGGCGTCGCGGTGAAGGATTTCAACAGCTACGGCGCACGCCGCGGCAACCACGAGGTGATGATGCGCGGCACCTTCGCCAACGTCCGCATCAAGAACCTGATGCTGCCACCGAATGCCGACGGCAGCCGCGTGGAAGGCGGATTTACGCTGTACCAGGGCGAACAGATGCCGATTTACGACGCCGCAATGAAGTACATCGCGGATGGCACGCCCACAGTGATCTTCGCCGGCGAGGAATACGGCACCGGCTCCTCGCGCGACTGGGCAGCCAAAGGCACGCAATTGCTGGGCGTAAAGGCAGTCATCGCAAAATCCTACGAGCGCATCCACCGCAGCAACCTGGTGGGCATGGGCGTGCTGCCCCTGCAGTTCAAGGGCGGCGACAACCTGGACAGCCTGAAGCTCACCGGCGACGAAACCTTCGACATCTCCGGCATTGCCGGCGAGCTCAAGCCGCAGCAGGACGTGACACTGACTGTTACGCGCAAGGACGGCAGCCAGCAGACCGTTGCGCTCCTCCTTCGTATAGACACCCCGATCGAAGTCGACTACTACCGCAACGGCGGCATCCTGCCCTACGTGCTGAAAGAACTGGTTTCGAAATAAATCCAGGAAGGTGCAAGAACAAAGGCGGCCTTGCGGCCGCCTTTTGTTTTTGGTGTTCCCTGCAACTGCGCGTCGGCGGCGAATCAGGCCGCAACGGCCGCATTGTCGTCGCGCATGCGCATGGCGGCCTCGATGTCCACTGCCACCATGTGCGACACGCCGCGCTCCTGCATGGTGACACCGACCAGATGCGTGGCCATCTCCATGGTGATGCGATTGTGGCTGATGAACACGAACTGCGTCTGCTCCGACATCTTCTGCACCAGCTTGCCCAGACGTTCGGTATTGGTGTCGTCCAACGGCGCGTCCACCTCATCCAGCAGGCAGAACGGCGCCGGGTTGAGCTGGAACAGCGAGAACACCAGGGCGATGGCGGTCAGCGCCTTTTCACCGCCCGAGAGCAGGTGGATGGATGCATTCTTCTTGCCGGGCGGGTGCGCCATGACTTGGACACCCGCGTCCAGGATCTCCTCGCCGGTAAGGACGAGACGCGCTTCGCCGCCGCCGAACAGCACCGGGAACATCTCGGACAAATGACGGTTCACTTCGTCGTAGGTCGCCATCAGGAGGTCGCGCGATTCCTTGTCGATACGGTGGATCGCATCTTCCAGCGTGGCCAGCGCTTCGGTCAGGTCGGCGGACTGGGCGTCCAGGTAGGATTTTCGCTCCTGCCCTGCCTGCAATTCTTCCAGCGCCGCCAGGTTCACCGGTCCCAGCGCCTCGATCTGCCCGCCCAGCTTGCCCAGTTCTGCCTGCAATGCCGAAGGCTTGGCGTTCACCCCTTCCAGCAGCGGCAGAAGAGCCGCCTCGTCCACGCCCTGCAGGTTTTCGGCCCACTGCTCATATTGCAGCCGCGCCTCCTGCTCCTTGAGCGTAAGTTCAACGGACTTTTCACGCAATGGATTGAGCTTCTGCTCGCACGTCATGCGCTCCTGTTCGAGTTTGTTGAGCGTGACCGTGGCGTGCTCCAGCGCATTCCGCGCCTCGGCCAGCGCCTGCTCGCGGCCCTGGCGCTGCTCCAGGGCCTCCTGCAATTGCTCCCCGCTGCTGCCGTCTTCCAGCCTGGCGAGTTCGGTGCGGTTTTCGGCCACGCTTTGCTCCAGCCGGGCCAGCGTCTCGCCGGTCTGCTTGAGGTTGTGTTCGAGGTCGGTAATCTTTTCCGCGCAGGTCTTGGCAAAGAAGCGCGCCTCTTGCAGTTCCTGCTGCGCCTTGTGCACATGCTCGCGCTGCTCGCGCAGACGCGCATCCTGCGCCTGCGCCTCCGCCCTCGCCCGCTCCGCCTCCTCGGCTTGCAACGCAATTTTTTCGCGCATCACTTCCATGCGCTCGCCGATCTCTTCCTGCTGCCGGTGTTCGACCGCTGTCTGGTCGCTCAGCTCTTCCAGTTCCTGCGAGATCTGCGCGGCGCGCTCGCTGCTGCGCTCGTTCGTCTGGTTGAGTTTGAGTATCTGCACCTGCAGGGCGTGCTGGCGCTGCTGCAGGTCGCTGGCCGATGTGCGCATCGGCGCAATGCGTCCTTCTATCGCGTGATAGCTTTCCTCAGCGTGCGCTGCAGCCTCTTTGCCTTGCGCCAGCGCTTCGGACTGGCGCTCCACCTGCTCCTGCAGCAGCTCGATTTCGCGTTGGCGCGCCAGCACGCCATGCACCTGGCTGTCCGGGGCGTGGAACAACACGCTGTGCGCCCCAACCAGATGGCCCTGCGGGGTCACCAGCCATGCGCCTGACGGCAGCTGCCCGCGCCGTTCGAGCGCCTGTTCCAGGCTATCCGCCGCGTACACCCCTACGAGCCAGTCCGCGACCACGGGTGCGGCGCGTTCGTCCTGGCAGGTCACATAGCGCGAGAGCGGCGTGAATTCCGCATTCGATGCCGGCGTGGCGCGGCTGCCATCAGGCGCGTACACCGCCAGCTTGGCGGGCGGAAAGCCGTTCCAGGCCGTGGTCTGGCGGAGGTCCGGCAAGGCTATGGCATTGATGCGTTCGCGCAGCACCGCTTCCAGCGCATCCTCCCAGCCGGATTCGATGCGCACCGATTGCCACAGGCGCGGCAGCTTGTCCAATTGGTGCTCAGCCAGCCACTGCTTGAGGTTCTTATCGGCATCACCCTGCGACTGCAACTGCTCCAGCGCGGCCAGCTTTGCCTCAACCTGCGCCAGCTGCCGCTCCAGCTCCTGCGCTGCGGCACGCTTGTCGCGCCGCGCCGCGTCGGCTGTGGGCAATTGTTCCTGCAATTGCGCCAGTTCCTCCTGCTGCGCCTGGTATTCCATTTCCAGTTCGCCCGCCTCCTGCTGCGCCTGGGCCAGGGCTTCGGTATCGGGACGCGGCAGGTTGTCCTGCTCGGAGAGCAGCCGCGCGCGCCGCGCGTCCAGCTGCTGCAGGTTACGCGCGATGTGCTCACGCTGGGTGTCGGCGAGCTGCAATTGCTGCTGGACCACGAGCTGCTCGCGCTGCACGGCGTTATTCCGCTCTTGCGCGGTGCGCGCCGCCTCCTCTGCCTGGGGCAGGTCGAGCGCCGCGGTATTAGCGCGGTTTTCGTATTCCTCCACCTTCACAGCAGCTTCCTCGCGCTGCTGGGTCCAGTGATCGAGCAGGCCCTTGACGCCTTCCAGTTGCCGGCGCTGCTGCTCGATCTGCGCTTCCGTGCTGGTGATCTGGTGGGAAAGGCGGGTGCGCTGGTCTTCGAGATGCGCGATATGCTGCTCTAGCCGCGCAATCTCGGCATTCACCGCATACAACTCGCCCTGCTTGCCGTGCAGGGCATCGGAAAGCTGATAATGGCCGCTGCGCGACGCTTCCAGCTCGCTTTCTATTTCGCGCAGACGGGCGGTTTCCGCCTCGAGTTCGGTCTTCGATTTCTCGATCTGCTGGGCGATGCGCGCACGCCGCGCCTCCGCCTCCTGCTTGTTCACCAGCCACAGCAGGTGCTGGGTGGTCTCGCGCTGCGTTTCGAGTTCGCGGTAGTTTTTCGCCACCTCGGCCTGTTCCGCCAGGTGAACGATCTGCTTTTCCAGCTCCTGCCTGATGTCGTCGACGCGCAACAGGTTTTCGCGCGTATCCTTGATGCGCAACTCGGTTTCACGACGGCGGTCGCGGTATTTCGATACCCCCGCAGCCTCCTCCAGGAAAACACGAAGCTCCTCCGGCTTGGCCTCGATGATGCGCGAAATCATGCCCTGCTCGATGATTGCATAGGCGCGCGCCCCCAGGCCGGTGCCCAGGAAGATGTCGGTGATGTCCTTGCGGCGGACGTGCTGGTTGTTTATGTAATAGCTGGATTCGCCATCGCGCTGCAGCACGCGCTTGATGGCGATTTCGGCGTAGCTGGACCACTGGCCCGCAGCCTTGCCCAGGCTGTTGTCGAAAACCAGTTCTACGCTGGCGCGGGCAACCGGCTTGCGCTTGTCGGAACCGTTGAAGATGACGTCCTGCATCGACTCGCCGCGCAGTGCCGAGGCCCGGGATTCGCCCAGCACCCAGCGCAAGGCGTCGATGATGTTGGATTTGCCGCACCCGTTGGGTCCCACGATGCCGACGAGTTGACCGGGCAGGGAGATATGCGTGGGATCAACGAAAGATTTGAACCCGGCAAGTTTGATGTGGGAAAGGCGCAATTTGAATCGAACAAACGTTTTATAATAATCGGGCTATTTTAACCGAATCAGCTCAAGGCTCAAAATGACGACTCAACCCTCTAAGACGTTGGAAACTTTTCCCAATCCGCAGGCGGCCCGGGACTACCACATTCACATGGAAATTCCCGAATTTACCTGTTTGTGCCCGAAAACCGGCCAGCCGGATTTCGCCACCCTTTTTCTGGACTACATTCCGGACCAGACCTGCATCGAACTCAAGAGCCTGAAGCTCTATATCTGGTCGTTCCGCAACGAGGGGCACTTCCACGAGGACGTGACCAATCGCATCCTGGACGACCTGGCGGCTGCCACCCAGCCGCGCTTCATGCGTCTCACCGCCAAGTTCTACGTGCGCGGCGGAATATTCACCAATGTCGTGGCCGAACACCGCAAGGCCGGCTGGCAGCCGCAGCCCATGGTCGAACTGGCGCGGTTCGAGACGCAATCCAATACCCGCGGCTGAGCAACACGCTCAATTGAAGTCGCGCCGGACGGTGAACAGCAACTCGGTCTTGTCGTATGAGTATCCGGGAATATTGGAGCGGCTGCTGGTCCGCGCGAGGCGCGAGCGCAAAGTCCACTTGGGGCTGAATTCCCAGTTCGCGCCCAGCGACAGGTAGGTGGTCCTGTCCCTGCCGTAGTCGATGATGGGCGATCGCGCATAGGCGCCGGTGTCCCGGCGGAAGAACACGTAATCCGTGGACTCGAGGTCGACGTCGCTGCTTATCGAATACCGTAAATAACCGGAGATGAAATGGGTGGCGCGGCCCGCGGTGGTCGTGCCGTCTCCATATTGCGGGTTATAGGAGACCTTCGTACCCACCGCCTGGTCGTACAGATAGGAATAGCCAAGGTAGAGGACGGGCTTGCCCCGGGTCTGGAACAGGTGCATATAGTTCGTGCCCGCCACGAGCTGGTCCGTGTCGTCCGGACTGTTCGAGAGGAAGCGGACCTGGTTGTATTGCGCGTTGAATCCGAGATAGCTCTGCGAAGACAGTTTGCGCCGGGTGCTGGCTTCCGCCCCGCCGATGTCATAATCGTTGGCGATGCCGTTTATCGCGAACAGCGTTCCCTGCTGCCTGAAATGACGCTGCCACAGGCCATACTTGGACTGGCTGCCGTTATCGTCCGTCATCAGCCCGCCACGCATGGTGACCATGTTGGCGTTCATGAAATCGTTGCCATTGTAGTCGCGCCTCTGGTCATCCGCGGACAGATAGAGGTAATCACCCGACACCGGCACCCTCCCTTCCACGCCGAGATTCATCACAGTCTCCCATCCTCCCTGATTGCTGGAGGGCGCCAGCAGAGAGGCAGCGTATTGCGACGCGTTGACGGTACCGAGCGAACTGTTGGTGATATTGCTGTCGTGACCGACGCCGAACTCCAACTTGCCCGTCAGCGTCGCCTTGTGGCGTCTTCTCGCCTCCTCCTGCTGGAGGACATCGAGGTATCGCTGCGCCTTGTCCCGCGCCGCGCCGCTTCCGTGCTGCACCACGCCTTCGAAGGCCGGTTTCGCGCGCTCCAGGTCGCCTGACTGGTAATAGGCGATGCCCAGCCACAGGCCGACTTCCTTGTATCCGGGATCGGTCGCATGCGCACGCTCAAGGGCAAACACCGCCAGGCTGGCCTTCCCCGATTTCAGTGCGCTGATGCCCAGCAGATAGTCGTATTTCACCTCGCCCGCCAGACTGGATTCCAGCGGCGCCAGCAGCGCATATGCCTGCTCGGGCTTGTTTTGCTCGAGCAGAACCTCCGCCTGCTGAACTTGCGGCGTGGCACCGGACGGCGAGGTTTGGGCCTGTGCGCTTGCCACGCCCGATGCAGCAAGCACGAGCCAGCACAGCCAAGTGCGAAGGTGTTTCATGCAGTCAGTCAATTCGAAAACGCAAGATCAGTCGTCCGCTCCGGATGACTCGGGCGCTTCGGGCATGTTAACTTCCGGCATCCTCATTTCAGGGGATTGTACCTCGTTCCCATGCGGCTCGGGGACGTGTATCCGCGTCGATTCCCCGCGCCCTCTGCCCCCCTCATGGCCATGGCGCCCGCCCGGCATCTCGCCTTCGCCGCCACGGCGAGACGCGCCTTCGCGCTCCGCACCGCCTCCTCCCGGACGATAGAATCCGGGCATTTCGTGCAGCAGCATCGGCTCCGATGCAGGGTCGTTCGGCACGAATCCGACCTGGTCAGGCTTGACGTCAACCGACCCGTGCGCATTGCGGATCACCACGCCGCCGCTGTTGACCTTGTCATAGGTTCCCGGCGTGCCCGCCCCTTTCTGGCCCGGGGCCGGATTCGGAATGAACATGGGCTCGTGATCGGTCCCGCGTATCCCGATAACGGCAAACGGTGTCCGGATGCTGTAATTCTCCTTGTGGGTATGGCCCACCATGCCCGTCAGAGCGCGGAATCCGCCCTGCAGCAGGGTGATGACGCTCTTTTCCGTGCCGTCTTCCTTGCCGTCGAAGTGGAACACGTCGATCTTCATTTTCGTGCCGGAGCGGACGGCGATCATGCCGCCATCCGCCATCCGAATCTGCACTTGCGCCGCCGGCGCCGTCACGATGGTATCGCCCACGCACACCGGCGAGCCTTTCACCAGCGCCCGGTTGCCGTCCGCGCCCCGCGCCTCTGCCGTACCCTGACTGAAGATGACATGTCCGGCGAGTCCGGTTGCGCCTGCGGCGAGCTCGGGCCGGATGCCCGTGCCGCCCATGCCTGTTCCCTCGGCAACAGTGCCTGTGCCGCCAATGCCGCCGTGGCGGGCCGTTGTGCCGGTGCCGCCCATGCCGCTACCCCCCGCAGCGGGATAACCGCAATTGAACGAGGCCCCCCACGCCGGCGCGCTCGCCAGCGCGACCACGCCAAGCAGTGCCGCCAGGCGGGCCAGGATTCGTCTAGTTCTGAGGGTGTTCATGCGAAGCCTCCGGGGCGCTGTATTGATAGACGCCAAAGTTCGTTCGATATAGCGCGGCCGCGTGATCGCGGTCCCGCTTCTGCAGCTCGGCGGCTCGCTTGTTCACGGCCTGCAACGCCTTCATGCCGACACTTCGGGAATAAGCTGCGAGTTCATTGATGGATTCGGCGCTCAACTTGTCGTAGAACACGCAGCGCTCCAGGAAAGGTGGCTGGCCCCCGCTCAGGTTATGTGCCGTCGCCGCCAGGTGATCGTGGATATTCTGTCCGAAATAGAATGCCTTCTCGTCCATTTCCTGCGGCTGGGCAAATGCGTCGGGCATCAGGTGCACGATATCGCCGTCATCGACACGCACCACGCCTTGCCGCAACCATTCGTCCAGCACGACGCGCGCGCGGAAGTCCTTGCTGATGGACTGCACCAGTGCCTCGAAGGAGCGATCTGCGCCCTTGCTCGCCAGGCGCGGCAACGGAATTGGCGCACCCTGCTCGTCCACGTAATCGGGATGACCGCTCCAGGTCGCCAGCAGCAGCGCGCTCATCGAAGCGTGCGGCGACAGCGTGATTTCCTGCACCGGCTCGTTGCGCAATCGGTTCACTTCACGCCGGTGGATGCCCGTCAGCAGGCTGACCCGGCTGTCGGTCTGCGGCTTGTCCGGCAATTTGAATTCCTGATCCGCAACCTTCACATAGATCGCCCGCGCCGCATCGCAAAAGACCGTGAAAGTAATGCCCTGCGACAGCAGTAGGCGAATCAGGGGCCGCAGGAGGTGCGCAACCGCGCCGAGCACGAGCTGGCGGGTCTCTTGCGTCGAAACTGGCTGGTGAGTCATGGCGTTCTAAAGACACTAAATGAATACGATGTTGCGATTAAGCATAACACAAAATTTCTATTGACGTGTGCATTTTTCACACATATCATAATCAGCGTGTGTACTTTGCACACATTTAAAAAGGAGTGAATCATGCTGAGCAAAAACACTGCAGCAACCATTATTGCCTCTCTCTTCCTGCTGGGCAGTGCTGCATGGGTGAATGCCGCGCCCGCCTCCCCTTCTCCCGATGCCGCGCCGTCCGTCGAAGCGCAACAGGCGCCGGAAGCGGCCGAAGCACCGGAGGCCACCGAAGCGCCGGATGCAGCGGAAACGCCGGATACGGCAGAAACGCCTGACGTGAGCGAAGCGCCGGACGTGCCTGATACCGAAGCAACCGAGGCCACCGAAGCGCCGGAAACTCCGCAAGCGCCGGAAGCTCCGCAAGCGCCGGAAACCGGCCACTAGGCAGCGGGATAGTCTCACAAGAGGATTGACCATGAAGAAAACCGTTGTCTCCGCTGCGGTGCTTGCCTGTGCAGCCTCCTCCATGGCTGCATATGCAGACGAGCCGGGCAAGTTCAGCCTGGGCGCCGGCGTATTTCGCACTTCCGGCACCTATGGCGGTGTCCAGACCACCGACATTGTTTACGTTCCAATCACCGGCGAATACCAGACCGGGGATTGGAGGTTCAAGCTCATCGTTCCCTACCTGAAGATAACCGGGCCGGGTAACGTGCTGAACGGCGTGGGCCTGGTCGGGAACACCACCACAACAGCACGCTCATCCCGTTCGGGACTGGGCGATGTGATCGCCAAGGCGACTCGCAAGGTCTATGACGGCGGCGCATCGGGCTTCATGGTCAGCCTCACCGGCAAGATCAAGTTCGGCACTGCGGATCCCGCCAGAGGGCTCGGCACCGGGCAGAACGACTATGCCTTTCAGACAAATGTCGCGCGCATGTTCGGGCACCTGACCACCTTCGGCAGCATCGGTTACCGGATCTATGGCAGCCCGGCGACATACACCCTGAATAATGCCTTTTACGGTCTGCTGGGGGGAAGCTATAAGTTCACCCCGGAAACTCACGCCGGACTCATGGTGTTCGCGCGCCAAGCGGTGCTGGTCAATGGCTATCAGCGCCGGGAAGCGATGCTTTTCGTCAATCAGAAAGTCGATCCACGCTGGAAGTTGCAAGGCTACCTGATAAAGGGATTTGCCAAGGCCAGCCCGGACTTCGGCGCAGGCATTTCGCTGATGCGCGCGCTTTGAACAAGAACGCCAATCCCGGCATTCACGTGGAACGAGCGGAGTATGACTACATTTATTGAATTGGTAATAGCCCCGGCCATCCTGCCGTGGCTGATCGTATTGATCACCGACCATGTCGAAACCAGGCTGGACCGCGCGGAGGAATTCCGTGCGCGCCACGCGATTGAGCACTCCACGGCAGGCGGCCAGGCTGTCTGAGCCTGGCGCACATTCAGCGAAGAAAAACTGCATTCGCGGAATACGGCGAGTCGTCGCGCGGGCGGCTTGACATCCCCCAAATTTTGCGATGGCGCAAGTTTTAAAAATGCGCCACAATGGCTGACGGCATGCCGCAATTCGCGGCAGACCGGGGCCTTCAGGGTAGGTGCGACATCGGGGCAACAGCCCTTGCAAATATCCGGAATATCCACAACAATACGCACCCGTTTTATAAAAACTTATTTATTGGGAGCCTTTCAAAAATGAACCGTCAAGAACTGATCGAAGCACTTGCAACAACCACTGGCAGCACCAAGGCAGACGCAGACCGCAACATCGCCGGCATGATTGAAATCATCACCGGCGCCCTGAAGAAGGGTGACAAGGTGGCGCTGGTTGGCTTCGGCACCTTTGAAGTGCGCAAACGTGCAGCACGTACCGGCCGCAACCCCGCTACCGGCGCGACCATCAAGATCAAGGCTTCCAAACAGCCCGCCTTCAAGGCAGGCGCAGGACTCAAAGCAGCGGTAAACGGCGCCAAGAAGTAATTTCTTCCCCCGTTCCCCAACCCCCTCCCGCCCAAGGCCGGAGGGGGTTTTGCTTTCGGGCGGACGTCGTCTCGCATTTGCCTCCGCTAACGCCTCATCCCTGTCCCGCATCCATTCAGTATCCGCCCGGATACCGCCTTGCGGCGTCCTGCGCGGGCATGGCCCCCAATGTCCGATTCAATATCGGTCGAACCCGGGAGGGTTCTGCTTACCCTCCACTTTCCATCAAATTAAAAAGCCGCCCACCCGCTTTACCGCTTGAGGCTTGGCTGAAACCATCCTGCAGCACGGGATGGTTCGGCTTGCGCATTGCCTCTGCGCAAGCCTCATCCCTCGCTGCGCTCAGGACCGCCTGCGGCGTCCTGCGCGGGCATGGCCCCCAATATCCGATTCAATATCGGTCGAACCCGGGAGGGTTCTGCTTACCCTCCACTTTCCATCAAATTAAAAAGCCGCCCACAAGGGGCGGCTTTTTAATTTGGCGGAGAGAGAGGGATTCGAACCCTCGATACAAGTTTTAATCTCGTATGCTCCCTTAGCAGGGGAGTGCCTTCGACCTCTCGGCCATCTCTCCAGATCCGGAAAGGCGTGATGATACTTTGCCCATCCCTTGGGGTCAAACAAAATTCCGTCGGCTGCGGGTCTTCCGGCGCCGGGTCAGGCGTCTTCCTGCTCCAGGTTGAACACCTTGTGCAGCACGCGCACGGCCAGTTCCAGGTATTTTTCGTCAATCACCACGGAGATCTTGATCTCGGAGGTGGAGATCATCTGGATGTTGATGCCCTCTTCCGCCAGCGCGCGGAACATCTTGCTGGCGATGCCGACGTGCGAACGCATGCCCACGCCCACCACCGAAACCTTGGCGGTCTTGTCGTCCCCGGTCACGTCGCGCGCGCCGATGTGCGGCTGCACGGTCTTTTTCAGGATCTCCAGCGCCTTGGTGTACTCGTTGCGGTGCACGGTGAAGGAAAAGTCGGTGGTGCCGTCCGTGCCGATGTTCTGGATGATCATGTCCACGTCGACGTTCGCATCGCTCACCGGTCCGAGGATCTGGTAGGCAATGCCCGGTTTGTCGGGCACGCCGCGCACGGTGATCTTGGCCTCGTCGCGGTTGAACGCGATGCCTGAAATGATAGCCTGTTCCATTTTCTCATCTTCCTCGAATGTAATCAGCGTCCCCTCGCCCGGTTCCTCCAGGAACGACGACAGCACGCGCAACTTGACCCTGTATTTTCCGGCGAACTCCACCGAACGGATTTGCAGCACCTTGGAGCCCAGGCTGGCCAGTTCCAGCATCTCCTCGAACGTGATGGTTTTCAGGCGGCGCGCTTCGGGGACCACGCGCGGATCGGTGGTGTACACCCCGTCCACGTCCGTGTAGATCTGGCATTCGTCCGCGCGCAGCGCGGCGGCAATAGCCACGCCAGTGGTGTCGGAGCCGCCGCGTCCCAGCGTGGTAATGTTGCCGTCCTCGTCCGCGCCCTGGAAGCCGGCCACGACGACCACGTAGCCGCTGTCGAGGTCGGTTTGCATGGCCTGCTCATCTATGCTTTCGATGCGCGCCTTGTTGAAGGCGCTGTCGGTCATGATCTTGACCTGGCTGCCGGTATAGCTTTTGGCCTTCAGGCCTTCGGCCATCAGCGCCATGGCCATCAGCCCTATGGTGACCTGCTCGCCGGTGGAAATCACCACGTCGAGTTCGCGCGGGTCCGGCTGAGGCTGGATTTCCCTGGCAAGCGCGATCAGGCGGTTGGTTTCCCCGCTCATCGCGGAAACCACCACCACCACCTGGTGACCTGCCGCCTTGAATTTTGCGACGCGGCGCGCGACGTTCCTGATGCGCTCGGCGCTGCCCACCGAAGTACCACCGTATTTCTGGACAATCAATGCCACGATGTATTGGACTGCTGCATAATAAAAAAGAGGGCGGCATTTTAACCGAAACGCCCCCAAAAAACGAGGGCGCACTTGCGCCCGGCAGCGTCTGATAAACTTGCGGCTGGTCAAGCGGCAGAATCGAACATGCAGCGCATCATCCCCCGAGATTATTTCCCGGAACAGGCGGGAAAACTCGCCACACTGGGCATCTCCCCGCTGCTGGCGCGCATTTATGCTGCGCGCGGCATACGGGAGGCGAACGAGCTTGAAACCGGGCTGGACAGCCTCACCCCGTTCGATGGACTCAAGCACGCCCAAGACATGGCCGTCCTGCTGGCGGATGCCATCGCCGCAGGCAAGAAACTGCTGGTCGTCGCGGATTACGACGCGGACGGCGCCACTGCCTGCGCCGTCGCGCTGCGCGGCCTGCGCGCGCTCGGCGCCCGCGTGGACTACGTTGTGCCCAACCGCTTCACGTATGGCTACGGACTGACTCCCGAGATCGTCCGTCTTGCCAGCAAATGGGACCCCAATATCCTCGTCACCGTGGATAACGGCATCGCCAGCGTGGAAGGCGTGGCCGAGGCCAATCGTCTTGGCATGCGGGTGCTGGTCACCGACCACCACCTGCCTGGCGACACCCTGCCCGATGCGGAGTGCATCGTGAACCCCAACCAGCCTGGCTGCACCTTCCCCAGCAAGAACCTGGCGGGCGTGGGTGTGATGTTCTACGTCCTGCTGGCGCTGCGCGCCGAACTGCGCGCGCGCGGAGCCTTCAACGAGACCCCCGCCCCCAACCTCGGCAACCTGCTCGACCTCGTCGCCCTGGGTACGGTGGCCGACGTGGTCAGGCTGGATGCCAACAACCGCATCCTCGTGCACCAGGGCCTGCAGCGCATCCGTGCCGGCCGCGCCTGCGCCGGCATCAATGCCCTGCTCCAGGTCGCGCGCAAGGATCCCGCCCAGGCATCGGTTTACGAGCTCGGTTTCATCGTCGGGCCGCGCCTGAACGCGGCCGGGCGGCTGGAGGACATGAGCCTAGGCATTCAGTGCCTGCTGACGGATGACCCGGCGGAAGCCGCGCAGCTCGCGGCACGCCTGGACGCCATCAACCGCGAACGGCGCGACATCGAGGCCGAAATGCAGGAAGCGGCCCTGGCCGCGCTGGAAGGCGTCACCGCCGCGGAAAGCTATACCCTCGCGCTATATGATGACGCCTGGCATCAGGGTGTGATCGGCATCCTGGCTTCGCGCCTGAAGGACAAGTTCCACCGTCCTGTCATCGCCTTTGCGCCCGCCCAGCAGGCAGGCGAACTGAAAGGGTCGGGCCGCAGCATCGAGGGCCTGCACCTGCGCGATGCGCTGGATATGGTCTCCAAGCGCCAACCGCACCTGCTGCAGAAGTTCGGCGGCCACGCCATGGCGGCGGGCTTGAGCATACGCGCAGAGCATCTCGCGGAATTCCAGGCCGCATTCGAGTCCGTGGCGCGTGAGCTGCTGTCTCCCGCCGCACTCACGCGCATCATCGAGACCGACGGCACACTGTCCGCAAGCGACCTTTCGATGAACACCGCAAGGACGCTGGAAAGCCAGGTGTGGGGACAAGGCTTCCCGCAGCCGGCGTTCGAGGGCGTGTTCGGCGTGCGGCAACAGCGCGTGGTGGGCGAAAAGCATCTCAAGCTGAAGTTGTCGTCCGATGGCGGCACCTACGACGCCATGCTGTTCTTCCATGCCGACCCGCTGCCGGAAGAGATCCATGCGGTTTACGTCCTGGGGGTCAACGAATACAATGGAAGCGCGAGCCTGCAGCTCATCATTCGCC